>Ga0315315_10001152_pt1 | contig 24025 bp, 42 predicted proteins | sample M140m3416metaG_FD_203699 | JGI IMG/M metagenome (GOLD analysis project Ga0315315, IMG submission 203699) | Ammonia-oxidizing marine archaeal communities from Monterey Bay, California, United States - M1 40m 3416 | ecosystem: Environmental > Aquatic > Marine > Intertidal zone | place: USA...
GTATTAATGCCGCGCCCATCAAGATACGTTTGTCATCATCTACTTTTGCAAATTTGATTTCTTGAGATTTAAAAGCAAGGAAGTTGCTTTCTATGGCTGGTGATGATACAATACTAATTGCATCTATTCCAGCATTATCGTTTTCTTCGTCTAATAAAAGTTCTATTATTTCCATTTTGTTTGTTTTTAAAAGGTTGCTGTTTGTATTATTGCGTTATCTAATTGTTGTGCTGTTGTTACATCTTGTGAAACTACAAATGCTTGTATTGGTGGTTGCTGACCTAATGCGCCAGCTATTTGATTAAATCCTGACTGGCCAACTACATTAAATGCTGGAGGTTGTGTTGTTGCTCCTGTTCCCCCATTAAAATTACCAGATGGTGGTGGTGGAGGTGCTTGTTCAGGGCTTTCAAATTTAGTTTTTGATATTACTGCAATTTGCGCTGCTCCTGTTGCTGCAATAATTGCTGACTTAGCAAAGGCAACACCACTTGCAACATCAACAGGGTTAGCATATGCATTTATAACGCCTTGTGCTGTACTCATAATTGCTTGCGCTATTCCTACAGCTTTATTTACATTAAATGCTCGTTTTGCACTTTCTTCATCTTCTTTTGCAAATGCTTGAACCAATCCATTTATAGCTCCAAGAGCATCATTAGCAATAGTTAATTTTTGTTCTTGTAATTGCCTATTGTTATCTAATTCTTCTTTTGCAAATTTTTGATTTATATCTGCAATGGCAGTTTCTTGATTAAATCTAAGTTGCGTAGTATCTTCACCATACTGTTCAGCTAATTCAATTAATCTAAAGTATTTATCTTGTACTGCTTGTATTTCTAATTCTTGTTCACTTATAAATTGTTGATTGTATAAATCAGATTCTATTTCTAATTCAGCACGAAATTCATTTTCAATATCTATTAAATTTTGCTTATGCTCTTTTAAATTATCTTCAATTCTTTTTAATCTATCTGCTTCATCCTTTGCCTCTTTTTCAGCAAGTGCATTTGCAGCTGCTAATTTATCTGCAGCATCTTTTTCTCTTTTTCTTTTTGCTTCCTTTCTTCTATCATTTGTTTTTCTTACTGCCTCTTTTTCTTTTTCTGTATTATCTTCAACAACAGCACCTAATTCTTTAATAGCATCAATTTCTGCTTGTAATGATTTTTCAACATTATCAAGAACATCAACTTGTTTTTGTGATTCTTTAACAGCATCAGCAGTTTTTAAATTGGCTAAATCTTGTGCCGACATACTAAGTTGAAGTGTGGCAATGTGGTCAATTAAGCTAACATTAGAACCTGTTTGTGCCTCTGTTTGTGCTTGTATTATTTCTTTGAATTTTTCAGTTCTAAGTTCTGCTACTGCCTCTTGTTTAGCTTTTAGTAATAATAGTTTTGTATTTAATTCTAATGCTCTGTTTATTTCTTCAATAGAGTTTTTTTCAGCATCTACATTACTTAATAAACTTGGATATTCTTCTTGTAGTTTTTTTACTGCTTCATTTTTTTCTTGCCTTGTTATTGTTTCATCATTTAAAACATCTTTTAATTTATCAGCAGCAGATAATTCTTTAGCTACATTTTCAATAGCTTTTTGTGATGCTTCATTGTATGCATCTTGTTCTGCTGTTGTGCTGCTTAATGCTTTAGATAGTTTATCCCAATTAGCAATCAAAGCACCAACTGCTACAATTAATGCACCTATACCTGTTGCTATTATTGCAGTTCTTAAACCTTTAAATGCTTTTGAAGTAGTATTAACAGTTTGGCCAAATAGTTTGTAAATACCTGTTGCTACAACTGTTCCAGCATTGTTAATTTTTTGTAATGTATTTGATGTTGCTAAGAAATTATTTAATAATTTTCTACCAGCACTTAGACCTTCAATAGCACCTTTAAATGCCATAGATACACCAATAGCAGTTTGTATTTTTTCAACTGATTGTGCTACTGTTCCATCTTCGCCACCTAATAAAACAAAAGCACCAGATACATCACCTACTGCTCCTGTTAATGCTCCAAACTCTGAAGCTACTTGTTCAGAATCTAATGCCTCTAATGCTAATTCTGTATTCTTTAATTCAGACCTTGCTTTAGTTAACTCCTTTGATAGTTTTTTAAATTCTTCACTACCAAAATCAGCTTGTTTTAATTCATCTTCTAATGATGAAATAGCATTTTCTAAACCATCAATATTTCTAATGGCTTCTGGAGCACCTTTTAAATCAACCTCTACTAATATTGTTTTCATTTAATTTTATTTTATTTTGTAATGCTGCTTCTTCAAATGTTTGCACATATAGATTTAAACCTAATGCAATATTTATGTTTGTATCAAATATGTTATTTTCTTTGCAAAATTCTAATCCGTCTAATATATCTTTCATTATGTTGGTTCGTTTAATAATTCAAGTGATGATTCGCCTGTTTGTAATTTAGTAGTTATTTTATTGATCGTAAAAGCACGACCATTTACAAATACTTTATCAGCTAATGAATAAGCCAATAAAAATTTTAATGGTAGTATAGCTTTATATTTAAATATCCTTGTTTTAGTGTTAAATACTCTTAGTATATAATTTTGGTAATACAATTGAAATAAAGAATTATTGTTTCCACCATAATCTGTTAAAGTATAGCTGTTTATTTCACTACCAAAGTTTAGATTATAAGCTGGTGCAGTTGATGATGTTCCTAATTCACTTGAATTGTGAGGCATCCAATAATCAGTTAATGAATATCTTGTTCCACTTGGTGCTAAACCTCCATCTTCAGGCCTTACAGAATCAACAAAATTAATTGCATCACTTATTGATGATTGATAAATACCATAGAATAATAATGGCTTTGGCAATACTTCATTATCTGATTCATTTACGCTTAAACCATATTGTATTTCAGTATAAGATTCATCATCTAAATCTTGTAACCTTTCATACAACATATGTCCAAATGGTGTTTCAACTTTATATGTTGCACCCCTACTTGCGTTTGCTTGGTAATCTAATTTACCATATCTATTATTATGTATGTTTCCATAAGCTAATGCAAGTTTTGTATTTGGTTCTGGATATTGTAAAGTAATATCTGAAAATGGTAATGCTTCACTTACTGTATTATCATCAGTTTTAATATATTGGCTAATGTCGTGAGTTGTTGTTGAATCACTATAAAAAGAATCTAATGTTTTAACAACTATTTTATCATCTCTATCTAAAAATGCTGTTAGATTAAATTGTTTAAATAAACCTTTAAGAAAATCTAATACTTTTATTTCAGGTATTTCTTGTGTTGGTGCAAAATCTTGTGCAGTTGCTGCAATTGTTGAGGTTGATGTATGTTTGGCTGCATAAATAAAACCTGAACCTGTAAGGTCTAATACAAATGTTTCTATTTCAGAAGTAAATTCAAAATTTGAATCACACGTAACTCTTGTTACTAATTCTTTTTTTTCTCCTATTGCCATAGGATCAGTTGATAAATCTAAAACTACACCAACACTATCAGTACCGCTTGAAGTTAATGTTGCTTCAATTGTATCAGTTAATGCATTAATAACTTCAACAGTATAATTTGTGGTTGCGTATGTAGCAGTTGGTATTACTTTTGTAATATATTGGAAAGTTTCTAAATCTGGCGTAGATGTTTTTTCAATTGAATATTTACCATTATTAAATAAAGCTGATGGAGTACTGCTAAAAAAAGCACAAGAACCAGCAGTGACATCAGCACAAGTAAATGCTGTATTTCCTGTTATATCAAAAATAAATGAATACTTTCCTATTTTCCTATTTAGCCATAAATACAAATTGCTAAATGCAGCCGAATCAAAAAACTCTCCTGTTTTGAATGTTAAGTTGTATTGTTCTTCTATTGCCTTTATAATTAAACTTGCTTTTATAGCTGGTTTTAAATCTTCAGGTAAAACACCTCTTTTATTATGTTCTGATGCATTGGCTGCTGATAGATTACCAGGATCTGTATTATTTCCTGTTGAATCAAAAATATATCTTTGCTTTCTTGAAATTAATGGATGTATAATTGCATCAGTATATGAAACAGAATCTACTGTAAAATCTAAACCTAAATTTAAACCATCTTTAACATTAGCTGGTGTATTAGCAAAAGTGAAATTATTTAACCATACTAAATCATCTAATTGATCTTCACCAAATATGTTATTTAAACTAACTGTTTTACCAAAGAATGTAATCTTATAAACACTTGGTTTATTGTTCTTCATTTTAACTTCTTGAAGTTGTATTTTACCACTTTTGAAATGTTGGTAATTTAATTCTATGATTGCTTCACTTTGTATGTTGCTATCAAAACCATCTATATCAGGATTATACCAATGTTGAAATAGTTTATTATTAATCTTAGATGCTGGTAAACTAAAGGTTTGCGAATAGTCAGTAAATACTTTATCAATATCTCTTACATCTTGTATGACTTGTGTTAGTGTTACATTCTCATCACTAAACATATCTACCTTCACATAATCTTGTGAAACATTATCTCTAAACTGTGGCTTTATAAATAATATTAATTCTTGCATTAATGTACGTTATTAATTAAATCAAAAGCATAATCAAAGTTGATTGTATAGTTTATTAATTTATCATTTAAACTTGTTTTATATGTAATTGATGAATCAGTAATAACCATTGGATAGATTGTACTACCGCGTGTCATCCACACATATTCACTAACTAATAATTGTTCAAATGTTAAATTTAAATCTTCACTATAAAAACCGCTATTTAATGTAATGGATTTATTACCGCTTTTATTAAATACCTTTTTACTATGTGCTTTATCTGAATAACTTAATTCTGTATAATCTAATAAATTTCTATTGAACTCTTGTTGGTTAGTTCCTAATCTTTCAACTGACTTTTTAAAGAACCATAAATCTTGTAATGCTCCGTATTTATTTACAAAGCTAATTTTAGCAGTTGGATATTTACATTCTTCAATTGTTTCTACTGTATATGTTCTTGGAAATGATGAGGTGATTATTACTTGGTCAACATTGCCTGTATAATTAGGATATTGTATTTTTTGGTTAGTATTTCCATTATCACTAATTGTATCGGTTTGAACTACTGCGCCATTGTACTTGAATTGTACTTGTGTTGTTTCTTCAGCTAATACAGGAATGTATAAAGCTTGACCATCTAACTTATAAATCAAAGTTGATTCTAAAGGTACTTGTGTTGCTGGAAAACCAAAGTTGACACCATCTTGAAATTCAGTATATGAATCAAAAGCTAAATAATCATTTGTAACAGTTTCAGGAATTTCACCAGCAGATACAGAAAAACTTTGAATTGTTCTTACCCATAATACAGAACCAGCTGATGATGCGTAAGTTCCTGTATAAACATTGTCAAAGTAATCTCTGATTAATTCGCTTATTTCAAATGTAACACCCCTTGCACTATTGATAGGTTCTTTAAACAATGTATATTGTGGTGAAGCTGGTAAGTCAGTTGGTGAAACACCCTCATAGATATATAAATCTAATTGTGTTTTTGTTAGGTTTGGAACATCTGCTGCTCTTACATAATATGGTGACCTTGCTCTAATTTCTGTACTCATTAATCTAAATTTAAATTATCTTCTAAAAATCCTTCTAATATATCATCTTCAAATAATGGTAGTGCTGCTTCAAATGGTTTAGTGAAAAACATTGTTGCCCTAATACCTTTTCTATATATGCTCCTTGCTATTAAAAAGTTTAATGATTTTCTTTTTATAAATCTACCTTTTTTATCTCTTGGTGCTATACCGCTTTTAATAGTCCATTTATCAAATACACTACTTGGAGGCATTTTAGTTGTGTACTTATGTGGTGATGTACTGCTTTCAGGATATGTTGATTTAGCACCTTTCACACCTTGATCTAAAAACACACCATAATTTTCACCTAAAAATGAAACCTTACCTTTATTTATCTTATATCCTAAACTGTTTGATAATGCACCAGATTTATCATATGAACCGTACTTGCCACCTTTAGCTAAATTCTCTTTAGCTTTTTTGATAACATACTTAGCGTATTTTTCTAATGCTTCTTCAAACTTTCCCATTAGCAATAAGTCATATCTGTATTTGTGTTTATTGTAAATGTAATAGCCCATCCAGCCAACATATTTTCAAACCTTTCTGTAAATGGTTCACACGTTGCATCACCTACAATTTCAAATTCATCTCTATATGCATCTGCCTTTTGTAATACTCTCATTATCCTTGTGGCTAAACCTAATTGAGTATTTAATATATCTTGCTTGTTATCATTGCCTAAAAAGAAACTAACATCTTCTGATTTGCTTATATCCACTAAGTCCATTAGGAATATTGTCATATTCTGCTGTACTAAATTATTAGTGATAGTTGCGTTATTAATCATTATATGACACAAAGGAAATAAACTTTGCTTTTGTAAATCAATGTCTGCTATATCTCCAAATGTAACTTGGTGATTAAATGGTTCTGCACTTACTGCATTTTTAATACTATCTATTACCCTGTAAAAACTATTCATTGTTATATATTTTTTAAATAGATTGGTGAGTGTTCACCCATATCTTCTTCTATAAATTCTTCTAACCATTCTAATGCTTCATCAAAGTTCATATCCTCATCTTTTATGGTTATATCCAAACACTTCCAAAAATCATATATAGCACAAGTTGGTTTTCTTGCAGTAACTCCAAGCATTGCATCTTCAAAGCCATCAGCAAGTATTATTACATCATCTTCTAAAAATAGTTTTCTTGTAATCAATTCATCTATTATTTCATTTCTTTGCATTTCTCTTTAGTATACTTTGTTCTAATTCCATTTTATCCTTTTCAAATGATAACATATATAAACATTGGTGAAGCTTTAATTGTGTTACTTCGTGTATGTTTCTAATGTTTCCATTACTGAGTCCGTAAATGGATTGAAACCAACCCCATTTTGCAGCGAAGCTATCAGATGTTGTGGCAACTTCACGACCTCCTGTTTGGACAAATAATTCGCTATATGTTTCAACAATTCGGTTTTTAAATTCCAAAAAAAAACCAATGAACCCATTACTACATCTAATGGCATTTGCTTCATATCGTATTTACTTGCTGTTTCGTATTTCTCAATAATGTATTCATTATTCTTTTTAAACTTAACAGGCCTAAACAAAACACCCATTGCTAAATGCATATTTTCCCAATCAGCTAAGTATGTATCTAAATCAATATATTCACCAAATGACATATCATCTAACTTAGGTATAAAACCAAATTCTTTGCCATTGATTTCACATAATGTTTTTAAAGTTGGTTTAGCTTCAAATATTTTATTTAGTCCAAGTGTGATTTCATTAATATCTTTTGCTTTCATTCTTAATGTATCTATTAATCTTGATTTGCAAAATATTTCAATCATCTTCTGTTGAAAGAAACTATTCAACTCTTTGCCCTCTGTAATTCTTAACCACTCTTGATACTGGCCTAATGTAATTTCACTTAATGATTCTGGTATGTTTAGTTTGATTGCCATATTATATAAATGTTTTTTTTTTGACTTTGTTATATAGATTATTAATAATAATGATATTCGCCTTGATTTGGGTTTTGTAATTGATAGCTAACTGCATATCTTAATGCATCAATAGCGTGGTTAAATTTATCTACAGGTGTTTGTGATTTCTTTTCTAACCAACAGTAGTTATTTAGTTCTTTAATTAAATCTGTGCTTTCTTCATCTATGATTAAATCATAATCTTGTAGTAAGCTTATTCCGTATGTTATTGATCCTTGACCTTTAATTGCTGCTACTATATTATTGTTTCTTGTTAACTCGGATATTAATCTTGGTTCTGCTGAATCACCTACTATTAAATCACGATTAGCAAACTTACTATTTAATGTAGCTATCTCGCTTGTAGTTAGCTTTGTTTGATATACACATAGCTTAACATAGATTATTTTATTTTCTTTATCTATGTTAGTTTGTACTAATGTTGTAGGGTCATTACTAAATCCGTAATCTTGACCAAATACATTTTTACCTACTTGTTTAAACTTTCCTATTTTCCAATTAGTAAATATTACACCTTCAGCTTTATCTAACCACGCACCAAGTATAGTATGTTTGTATCTACTTGGCCTTCTTTCTTTCATTCTCTCTATTTGGTCTACATAGCTTTTACTAAGGTTATCTATATTATCTAAATAAGTTGTATGAATGTATGTTGTATCATCCTTAGTAATGTTGCTACCAGCTTCAACACCTCTTGCTTCAAACCATCTTTGATATATAAAGTTTTCTTTTGTTGTTGGATTTAGTATTAGTATTACTCTATTCTCTAAACCTTTTTGACGTACGGATAAATCTATTTTATCAAACATATCTTCATCTGTCATTTCTTCTGCTTCATCAAATACCCACGTTGTTATCCCTTGTAATGATTTTAGATTAGCTGTTTGATCACCTGAACTTGTTTTGATACCTCTAAATAGTATTTTGGATTTAGTTACTTTATTTATTACCTCATCTTTAGTTACTATAAAGTCATCTGTTTTTTTTAGTAAATCTATCTTTTCTATAAACTCAGGTATAATTGAAATACCAGCAGATCGTAATGTATATCTTGTAAATAGAATAGTATGACCAGCTTCATAAGTTAGTAATAGTAAGAATGTATTAATAGCAAATGATTTGCCAGAACCACGACCACCTGTAACAATGAAGTAACGTGAATCAACCTCTTTAAATGTTCTATACTTTCTACTTAAACTTAATTGCACTAACTAACTTTTTAAAGTCGTGTGATACTGTTTCAGTAGTATTAACATCTACTGTATCTTTAGGTGAACCATATCCTGAATTCATTAAAGCATTATATGCGTTTACATCACCTTTTTCAAAAGCTTTCTGCAATACTGCTATTGTCATATGATGCTCCGCTGACATCCATTCTTCTTGGCCTGTTAATGGATTCTTACGCTTTAATAATACTTCTAATAGTTCACGTACAATTGTACTTCTATTCTTACTTCCTTTTGGCCTTCCTTTAGGATTTCCAGATTCTCCTTTAGACCAACTCTTTAAATTTTCTTCATTCGCCATTATTCAGTGTATTTTCATTGTTCATTTGTTCTAACTGTTTTAAATATAATAATAATTTTTCTTCAGTTTGTTTTCTTGTTTTGTGTTTACTTGTTTTCATTTTCTTGTTCATATGTATTGTATAAGGTTTGCATTTGACTAATTAAATCTCTTACACAAGATCCACAGGTTGATGATTCTTTTTTGGCGTTGAATACTCTATTGAATATTTTTAATAGTTCTTTTTGTTCTATATTAGTTAAAGTGTTTTTATGTTTGCTAAAGAATTGTTTTAAGTAGTTGTATTCTTCTTCTACTAAGCAATGTGCATTCTTATATGGAAATAGTTTATTTAGTTTTTGTTTACGTTCTTCACATCCGCAATCTTCGCCAAGTATAAATTTAGCTACTTTATCAATGCCTGTTGCTTTAGTTATCTTTTCTACTGTATCTCCTAATCCTTTAGATTTCATCTTTTAGTTTTCTTTTAATTTTTTTTTTACACTTGCTTATTGTGTTGTGTACTACTACGTGACTTATTTTTGTTGCTTTGCTTAAGCTTCGAATAGTATGAAATTCTTTTCTGTATAAATTAAATAGTTTACGATCAAACCAATAAAATGAATTTACTATTTCATCTATCTTTTTTTCTATATTAAATTTGTTTATCTCTGGTTGTTTTTCTTCTACTGTATGATTATCTTTTAATTCTGTTTTTAAGCTTTCTTCTTTTTGTGCTTTTAAGTACATAGTGTACAAAACTTTATTTACATATCCTATATGTGGTTTGTTATCTACTATTACTTTATTGATAACCTCATCTTTTGAATTGTGAATCTTTAGATACATATCTTGTACTATATCTTCTGCAATTATATTTTCATCATTTATAAGAGCATCTACACTTGCAATCCATTTATTATGGTATTTAGCTAATAGTGTTAATACTTTGTTTTTATCCACGTTGTTACAAAATTATAAATTTTTTTGATTCCTAAATTCTTCAAGCTCTAATAATAAATTTATGAAATCATTAAACTCAATTGCACAGTAATCTAATTGAAAGTTTTTGGTGAAGATCACAAGCGGTGTTTTACCTCTTGGTGCATCGTTCCTACTTTGTTCCAATGCTTTCCATATATTTAATTTTTCTTGGTTCTTACATTCAAAACTGTATTCACTTATTATACTGTTGTCATCAATACAGATTATATCACCTTTGAAATCCATACCGCCGCTTAATGGTGTTCTACGTACCTTTACTTTAAAAAGTTCTTTTAGTTTATTAGCTATTGACAATTCAAAGCGTTTTCCTTTTAGTTGACTTGTTCTTCCTCCCATAGTTTATTGTTTAGTTTCTAATTTAGTTTTATTTTCTTCTGCTTTCATTAATTCAATTAAGTCATTAATGTATTCGTATAAATCTGGATTTGAAAATAGTAGAACAGCAATTACACTTACATTCATTTGATTAGGTGATTTAATTTTGATCTTGCTTTTTTCATCCATCATTATAGCACACCACATATGTGCCTTATTGATTTCTTTAATTACTTCTTTCTGTAAAGCTTTCTTTACTTCTCTGTTAGGGTTCATATAGTTTTCTTATTTGTTCACCAAGTTCTTTATCATTAGGGTACAATTCACAATAGTGTTTAATTATGTTTTGATTAATCCTTTGGTGCGGATGAGTATAAACACAATCTTTAACTTGTCTGTATTTATTTAGATCTGTTTTCATAATACTTTGAGCATATTGCTATTGCTTGATCACTTTTATAACCTTCATTAATAACTTCAGGTACACATCTAATCATAAAATCTTTTTTCTTTTCGCTTGGTTTTGGTTTAGGCATAATCTATTATTTAAAATATTCATCTATTAATCTAAGTAAAAACATACCTGTAAGTATTGCAACAAAATGAGATACTAACAAATACATTGTTATTACTTCCATTCCTCTAAAGTATTAATTTTTAATTTAAGTTCTACTATATCTTTTGTTTGAACTGCATTATCTAATCTAAGCTTTCTAACTTCTTTTAATAAACTTCTATTGTATTCAGCTAACTCATTTATAGTGTCCATTGCTATTTTAAGCGTCTCTAAGGCATCCAATTTACTTTTTGGTTGGTTACCTTTGTTTATGTCGTGCATTACCTTTATAAGCAATATATGCAATTTGTTTTTATTTAATAGTAATTGTAATTCATCCATAGTTTTTAGTTTATAGTTTTTAGTCCGTTTATTCCTCCAATTGTAAAACCCATTCCTGAGTTAAAGTCAAATCGTAGAGGTTCAGAAAGGTTTGTACATCTACCTCCTGTTTCTTTATCCTTAATTTTTTCAACCCTAATTTCTGTCATCATCCATAAGTCAGGATGGTTTAATAATCTGTGTATTGAAATGAAGTCATCACATCTGTTTGCAAATACTTGGCCTCCTTCAACATCAGATTTTTTACAAGGTTGTATGTATCCTTCTAATAAATGTTTAGGTGGATAAACTCTTCTTGCTGATTCTGTTTGAGGGTGAGTGTTAATATAAACAGTTTTTTTAGTTTCATTGCAAAACTGCCTAACATCGTTACAGAATTGATAGTTACGTTCAAACTGATTAATTCGCCTGTCGTGATTCATTCCTGTGAACGGATCAATTAAACAATTATCTGCGCCAGATTCTTTAAATAATTCGAATAGTTGTTTATGATCATATACTTTTGCATTATCAATAAAAATAAAATACTTACTAATTTGATTATTATTAAATCTAATTTCCTCCTTAGTTAATTCATTTAGTTTTCTACCTGTATACATTTGTATTAAATCTCTAATCAATTGACCAGCTTTGTTTTCACCTGACCATATAACGTGTTTAATTTTATGGTGTTTAGTTAAGCAAAGAAAGTAGTATAATATCCACGCAGTTTTTCCAACATTATCCAATCCAACTATTACGTTAAAGTTTCCTTGTTTATACCTAATGTAATTATCTAGCTCTGTATTTATTCCTTTACCTAGTTTTATTTTACCTTCTTGAAACCTGTACAAGTATTCCAATGAATCTTTATTTTCTAAAATCATTTCTTTAAAAGGTTTTTTAATTCATCATTAACTTTTAAATTAGGGTCTGTAAAAAGGGTATTATCTTTTTTTATTTTATCTTTTATTATATTATCTTTTCTTAATGCTTGAGCATCGCTTGAAGCCTCGCTTGAGCCTTGCTTATTATTAGCTCTAATTGATGCACTTATTTTACCACCTTTACGACCATTCTTTACGTTAGTTTTATGTTGTTTTTTTCTTTCTTTATGTTGTTCATCTAACCAACTTATAATAATATTTAAATCATCGTCAACTTTAATTAAATTAAATTCTAATAAAGTTTTATAGCTTTCTGGTATTATTTTTTGTAATTGTAATTTACTTAATTTGCACTCTTGTGACCAATAGTAACAACAAAGCTTCATAAATGCTCCTTGTTCTTCATAGCTTAAAAAGCTAATATTTCCTGTGATCCATTGTGCTGGATAAAATTTAAAGTATGGTAGTTCTTTCATAGTTCTAGTTTTTCTTGTTGTAAATCTTTAGCCCAAATAAAACAATTGTCATATTTATAACTTGGAATAGTATTATTTAATATATATTCTTTTTGATATATATTTTCAATAAATGCAAAATCATTTTTTAATTGTATAAAAACAAAAAAATCTGCATTAGAGTGATCATCTAATTTATCTATTTGACAATTAAAAGTATATGTTTTTTCTTTAGTTGCTTTCACTTGATATGTAAAACCTTTCCAATCAGCATAATCAATTTGCTGATAATCTCTATCTTTTAACTGTTCGAAAAGTAATTCATCTTCATAATTTTTTTTATACCATAATTCAAATATTTGTTGACCAATATCGCCAGTTGATTTATTTATTAAATTATTAGGTATTTTAATTTTTGCCTTATATGTTCTCATAGTTTAGTTTTTAGTTGTTATTTATTTTTTATAAAAGAACCATTTTTCATAATTCCCTTTCTTTTATTTATTACATGATATGCTGAGTTTATACATTCTTCGATAGTACAATTATTAAAATAGGCTATGCTAGTTAATACAACCACACAATCTCCAATAGCATCAATAATTTCTTCATTATCATTATTAATAATAGCTTTAGCTAATTCACCTGCTTCTTCTTGTAACTTTACGTATTGAGTTTTTATATCTCCTTTTTTATATATTCCTTTATTATTAGCCCATTGTCTAATTGTTTCAAATTCATTATTTAGTTTCATATTTTTTTATTTAAAAAGTTATTGTATAAATGAATGTTATTAACAAAGTGATAATACCATCCAGTTTTAATAGATAATTCATTAGAGATCATCTCTTGTAGTTTAGAAAAGCAATATTGATCATTACAAAAACCATACCACAAATCATTTGATCTCATCATTACACTCATACAAAGTTTATTATTTAAAATAGTAAAGTTAATTGCATAAGTACATGGAGTGTCATTTTCAAAATTAAATCTATCTTTAGCGTCATAAATACTTATTGATGCTCTTCTTGAATTAGGATTGTTTTTTAATTCGTTTATAACATATTGTAATTGATTACCTCTATTCCATTGGTAACCATAATTAGAATTTACATTACCATTTTTATCAGCTATACGTTTCCATATAGTTGGAATTTTACCATATATTTTACCTAATTTATTAATATTAGTATCACCTGATAAATACCACTGCCACTCAGCTTCTGCATAATCTAATTTCCAATCACGTTCTTTGTTTGTTATTAAATTACTTAAAGGATCTTCAATATAAAAACCTATATTAAATAATGCTTTAGTGTTATTAAAATTTTCTCCTTCATTTATAATCTTATAAAATAAAATTTCATAAGCTTCATTAGCGTTTTTAAATTTCATATTTTTTAAATTTTAAAATCTTTTAAATCATTCCAATCTCTGTAAGAATCTATAAGAGATTTATCTATACTTGGAGTTTTAGCATTACCTGCTACACTAAAAAACCAATCTCCTTTATTACCATATTTATTTAAATAGTCCCATCCTTTAGAATCATAAGAATCTTCGCAATTAAATTCAGTTGGTATAAGATCAGACTTTGAATTAAATGGCTTATGATAACTTATAAATTCTGCTTTGCCTAATTCACCGTCTTGAATATTACGAGCAACTGCAACAGCTTTAAACTCAGTATTAGGCAATGCTATTTGTAAAGATCTTGTCAATACTCCTGTTGATATTACTGACCACATGACTTTTGGATGTTCTTTATTTTTAAAAAAATCATAAATAGATCTAACTCCGCCAGCAATAACGTATGAATGATTTAAACCTAAAGGAACAAAGAATCTGTCATTTTTTTTATTAGCATATTTTTTAGCCATTAAATTAGCATTAGGCATAGCAGCTATTCTTAAAAATAATGGTTTAGCACCTAGTTCTATGCATAGCGCTTGATGGTTAGAAATTTCTTTACTAGATGGCATAACTAAAGTAAGTTTTAAATCATATTTATTACATAACCAACTTAAGCTTATTCCTGCAAATCCTCTTCTTGGTTGCACATACACTATTTCTTTATAACCTCTTTTAACTAATTCTTGTATAAAAAATTCTGCAGATCTTGCTTTATAACCTACTTCACATGATGACGCTTCATCTATTACATTAAACCCATTAACTTTAATTATTGAAAATGAATCAAATGAAGACTTAAAATCTTTAGTAGCTTTTAAATAACTTTCTAATTTTAAATTTTGTAGGTCCTTATTAAAGTTTCCTATTTGCTTATTAATAAATACTTCTTTCATATCTTATTCCATTATTAAATTCAACATGTTCTTTTGATTGAAAATTTTCACAATACCTTATATAGTCACAAGCAACATCTTCCATATCATATGGTTTAGAATAGTTGCCTGTCTGGTCACAAAGAAACTGTAAAGCTTTATCTGTTTTAACTCCAGGTAATATCTTTTTTAAACATTTCTTTGCGTTAGATCCTACGTAAGTAGTTGAGTTTCTATCAACTCTATGAGGAAAATACTCAGCTAAATCCATTGCAAAAGCTGTTAAAACAAAATTTTGTCTTTTAAATCCTAATTGTATTAAGTAGTTATTGCCTTCATCTACTACATCTTTAATTCCAACTTTATCTTTTTCAACAATAAATTTCATTATATGCTTTATTAAAGATTCTGATTCGTTTAATATAAAGTTTCTTAAACCACCTTTAATCATTGGTAATAAATAACCTTTAACATCACAAAATTTATCTTCTGGCAAAGCTAATAACCAATCATCAAATCTAGTAAAACCTTTTTTAAGTTCATTAACAACCCAAAAATTTCCAAAGCCGTGTGTTCCCCATGGTTCATCTAATGTTTTAGGTTTGTAATTTATACCTGAACCGCATAATCTAAATAAATAACAAAGCTTTATAAAATTATTATCTGTTAATCTTTTATTAGCTTCTATAAAATATTTACCATTTCCTTTAGGATCATTTTCACATTTTTTAAGAGCTTCTAATAAGCTACTAAAAGCAGCAAAACGTCTATTTACTATATCATATATTGGAACATTCCAAACTAAATCATCATTAACATCTGATTCAGTCCATTTAAATCCTTGATATTTATATTCTTGTACTTTTTTTGCTTTCTCATAGTATTGAATAAAATCATTTAATCCAATATTATTATTTGACTCTAACTCATCTTTTGTTTTAACTTGATCAAAGTTTAGTTGCTCTATTTTAATATTATTTTTTACAACTTCTTTTTTATTAAAAATATAAAAACTAGGTCTTAAGTGAACAGATTGTCTAGCTTCCATATATTCAAATGGCAATGGTTTAGTATAATCAAAATCCCAACTTAGTATATTAAAACCATTTTTATTACACATTTTTTCTAACTTATTATTAAAATATACAACTGCTTCCATTCTATCTTCTAAAGATCCATAGTAGTTTTTACCATCTAACTGTCCTGATTTTGGTATCTTTCTATCTATATTTTCTATTGGAATAAGTTTTACACATGTAACTTTATCTAAATTTAGATTTAATAATTGATTAGACATTTCTAATATTAAACTATCTATCTTTTGTTTAAATGGAATAGGTTTTCTAGGATTAAATAAATGAAATCTAACGTCTATATTGCCAGCATAAAATATAAGTTCTTTTGTATCATTTTCTAAATAAGATTTAATTCCTTTATTTAAAAAACCTTTTAATGTTTTACCATCATTTCTTGAAATTGTATGGCCTTCTTTAAATACAGATACGGAATGAGAATCACCTAAAACTAATTTATTATTTAAGTTTATTAACTTAATAACTTTTGGAACTTCATATGTCCAGTTAAAATCTTTAAGCTCTTTTCTCTTATTCATAACTATATTATAATCAATTACTTCTTCAATTGATCTAAGTTTTCCATTAAATTTATTTAGCTTTTCTAATCTAATTATTTGATCAGGTTGAACTCCACCAAAAAAATTAAAACTTCCTTCTTTATAATTTACACCTTCTGTTAATATTATTAGATCATATAAATTCCAATCATCTTTGTGATTTATTATATCAATACTTTGATTTAATTTATGTTCTAATATAGATTTAATAGTTTTTGTCCAACCTCCATTATGTGAAAAATTAGACACTACTACATTGCACACGATTCCTGCTATTGCTATTTTCATAATTATATATTATTATAAAAGTTATTTAACGAACCTAAGTAAGCTACTGCATCTAATAGGTTATCTTCTTTATAGTTATAACTATGCCTTGATAGTTTTAAAGCTACCATGCAAGCATACATGTCTTGTGTTGTTATTTCTTTGCCTGTCATACCTTGAGCAATTTTAGCAGCTCTAGACATTCCTTTTTCAAAAGGTCCGTACATTCTTTCTTTTTCTTCAGACCTTTCATTTATTATTTCATTTGCTTTTTTTAATATATTCATAGTAGTAGTTATTTTTATTATATAGTTCGTAAAATAGTTTCTCAACTTGGCTTAAAGATTCCCAAGTATAAATCTGATTAAAAGTAATAGAATCACCCTGGGGCAACTCTACTACTTCTTTTTTTGGTTGTTCAAAATCTATATACTTAAAACCTTTTTTAGATGGTTTGTACGCACAAGCTATTGTAGTAGGGTGAAAACCCCATTGCTCTGCAAGTTCTGGTATTGTATATCCTTCAATTATTAATTCTTCTATAAGATTTGAAAGCGATTTTAAACCCTTTTTCATTTAATAGTTTTATAGTTTGTTTATACTTAAAAGGGTAAATCACCTTCTTCTTCAACCGCTACTTCTTCTTTCTGTTTACTGTTATCAGCTTTAAATACTTTCCAAGCATCTAAAGAAGTAAAGTATTTACCTTGCCATTCATTAGTTTTTACATTAAAGTCAACATCAACTACATCACCTTTAGAATTGTATTGTAAAAAGTTATTTACTTTTTCATCTCCAAAGATTTCAAAGCAATATAGATTGTTGTATTCATCATCTGTTTTAACTACAAAAGATGTTTTTTTCCATTCTTTTCCAGCTTTACTTGTTCCTGTTTGAGTATCAAGTATGTTTTCTATTTTTCCTGTTACTTTCATTTTTATTTGTTTTTTGTTTGTTTATTATAATATCCGTTATTTAATCTTTCATCAACAAGGCGTTCATACGCTTCATCAATTAAATCAAAAAAATCTCTTGTTTCTTCTTCTTCATCCATAGTTTATATATTTATTTATTAATCTTCGTTGTATGCTAATTCTTCTATTTCTTCTGAATATCCTTTTGGCTTACCATTCCAAGCTTTGTATTTAGTTACTAAATCAATGTAATCCAAGTAACCAGCTTCAAGCATATTATCACCTAATTTAAAAACTTTAATATTATAGGGTATTGTTTTTTCAACTGCAATAATATAGTATTTAGTATTTGGTGGATAGTTTTCAAGATACATTGCGCCTTGCATTTTATAATCGTTATAGTACATTTCACGCTTTAATTTCATAGCATCTGTACAGGTTTTTATATCAGCTATCCAACCATCACCAACCATATCTACAAACCCTTTAAAATTCACACCTTGTTCTACCCAATCTACACGTTGTTCACGCTTTGTACATTTGCTTATAAGATCCATAAATACTTTATCATTAGCAACTGCATTAGTTATTTCTAAAGCATTATCTAATTCGCTTTGCTTTATGATAGTTTTATTTTTATTTAGTTCTGAAAATTCAATCCAATCTTTTCCCCTTCTTGTTTTACCTTGATATACTACATATTCAAAATCAAAGGTTTCAGGTTCTAATATTATCTTGTGAATTAAAGAACCAAACAGCATTGCATCGGTTCTTGTTTGTTTCCCTTCCCAATACGCAAGTAAATGGTTTGGTGACTTTTTAAATTGTGTTAATGCTGAATAGCTTAGATGATCTTTTTTCATAGTTTAGTATTTATGTTGTTTAGATATTTGTTCTAATAAAGTTTTATATGCTATTTTCTTTTCACTTGATGTTTTGCATTCATCTTCAATTAAAATTATGCGTTGGTCAATTGTTGATAGCAAAATGTTTAGGTAGTATTGTTCGCACGTATTATCCATTTTTAGCTTGTTTAAAGGCGTCTGCTTCAACGTCTGAGTAAATACCATATTCGTAAGCGTTTATTAATTTAAGAACGCATCTATCGATCCCGCGTTTTTCGGCCATTGCTCCATAATAAGTTGATGTACAATTTTTGGTTGATGCTTCACCAACACTAATTATACTTTTATCACCTTTTTTCATAGTGATTAAGAACCTTGCAAAGTCAACTTCTGTATTTAATATTTCAAAGTTTATTAATTGAATGTTTTCAATGATTGCTATTTTTTCAATGGCATCGTGTGTGATGATCCACATACTTTTCTGGCCTCGTTTAAGTTCCCAGAAATCATCCTTTCCAAGATTGTATTTTTTAGCTAATTCTTTTATTCTCATAGTTTCTAATTGTTATTATTGATTGTTTTATAGTTTTCATTCTTTTGGCGAAATAATTATAATCATTTATTTTTAGTTTATTATCTATGTCATTAAATAATTCTAAATATTGATTAAATCTTTCTTTGTGCGTTGTTATATCTTTTTTGCTTGGCATCCAAGAATCAGAACATAATAATCTTTTATTGTAGTTTATTCTAAGTACTAAAAATTTAAGTTCTTCATTTAGTTCTGATGTTCTATTAAACCTTTCCCATTCTTCAACATATGTCATATAATGATTTAAACTCATAGCATTTCTTTTATCTTGTTAATGATCTTGTGAACCTCCATAAATTCACCTGTTTCTGCTACTAAATGATAATTTGTATCAAAGCTTTCAAATTGAATTATAGTTGGTTGACCTTCTTTTTGTTCAATACTTACTTCAACATCTGTATGCTCATCTTGTAGTTGAAATACTCTTTTAGTTGGTGTTACGTTCATAGTTTTAGTTTTTATTGTTTATATAATCTTCCATAAATTCTACGATTAGTTTAGAATAGCTTGTACCGTTTTGTTGTGCTTGTTCTACAAACTTCATCATTGTTTCTCTTTTATCTTCAGGTATGTAAAATGTTCTTACCATTATGCTATTTTTAAAATTATTATTATTGTTAAGTTATAAGCTACATATATAGCTCCGATTAATGTTAGTGATTGTAATAGTAGTTTTTTCATAGTTTAGTTGTTTTATATTGTAAATATATATATAAATACAATACAAATTACATTTAACAATAACTTTTTTTAAAAAAACTTTAGAATAGATGGGTAAGCCGTGCTACTTGACCGTTGTTTTTAGAGAATATAAAACTTTCTATGGCTTGATTATTAGATGAGGTGTAACCCATCTTAGAATGCCACGTATCAGCTGGTGATGGTGAACGGAAACTTTCAAGTGTACACCCTACTAAATCTTTGTTCCCTACTTTATGATGTACGTGGTGCGTAAACATATATCTATACTTGGTGCTGCTCCAATCTTTTGATTCATCAGCCATTAATAAAGGCAGTAAATCCCATTTAGCACCGTGACCGTGCGTTGATCCAATTAGATTATTATGCCATTTATAGTACTTTCTATGATGTAAACTAATATCAAAAGTAATGTTTTTGTTATTCTTAAAATAAGTAGCTATAACATCAGATAAACAAAAACCTGTTAAGTAATCGTGATTAGATGAATTATAAATTACGTGTATATCTGGATAAAATTCCAGCAAAGATTCAATGATATTAATATATAATCTTTTTGCAATATGAAAATGCTCATAGAACATTCCATCCACATCTTGAACAGTACCACTTGTAGTTTTTCCACCACTTGGTGTATCAATATGCATTGCATCATTGCCTATTATTAGAATAATTTTGTCTATATTGAACCCCTTGCTTTTTTCTAAGCAACCTTGAACACCTTCTAAAGTTCTTAATACTGCTGTTTGTTTGTTATATTCTTCACCTGTTACAAAGGATTTGCAAAGCTTACCAATATGAATATCTGCTGGTGATATTAATAAACAATGGCCATCGTGAACTTGCGGTTTTTTAACCTTTTCAAATTTAGGTGCATATTCCTGTAAATCTTTAATTAAATCTTTTTTGAACTGTTTTAAACTTTGCGTTTTATATCCGCTGTTCTTAAAATATAGTGATGATTTCTTTGATTTGATCCAGCCAGAATGAACGTCGTTAGGATTGACACCTTCAAATTCTGCTTCTTGTTTTATTCTTCTATACTCTCTAATTATTTCAACCTCATCAGATTTTAACCTGTATCTTGCGTTTCCTTTGCCTTTTTCGTGTTTATTAGGTTTCATAATATACCGAGTTTTTTACCAATCTTTAAACCAATTAAAACTAATATTCCCATTATAGCCATTGATCCGTATTTCTCCCAAAGTGTTTGTTCTTGAATAGTGACCGTTTCATAAGGTATAAATCTATTTTCAATAATTGTGTCGTTCTTACACGTGATTTCGTGGTATATTTCTTGCCGTAATGTGTCGAAATAATACCTTGCTTCAATTCTGTCATTGTTTACTATAATCGTTGTATCGTGGAAAGTTACAGTTTCTATTGTATCGTAGCTATAATTAGGTACAATAATAGTATCTATAATTTTAATAGTATCTATTTTGCTTAAATGTGGATGATTTCTAACTAACCTGTTTAATCTCTTTTGAGGTGTGCAGCCAATTAATAAAATTAAGATGAAAACTTGGATAATGCTTTTCTTAACCATTCTTTTGTTTCTGTTCCTTTAAATAAAAACAATGCTAATGAAACTGCCAAGATGCTTAAAAAGCTTACTAAGGTTTCACCATTGTAATAATACATATAAACATTGTATATAAATAATAAAATGCCTAAAATGTTAGTTATGATGTTCTTTACTTTATTGCTCATTTGAATCTTTTTTTATTTCTTTTTTTATATCTCTTGCTTTCTTGCTTTTTGGCTTAAAGCTTTTAGGTTGAAATTCTAAGTACTCTACTTCCGCATTAAAACAAGGGCACATCTTCATAAATTCGTGCGCTTCAACACCATCGCCATCTTTATCTTTGCTGTAATCTCTATGACCGTGTATAGATGCTTCAGGATAGATATTTTTTAGTATTTTAATAATCTTTATTAGCGCTGCTTTTTGTGCCTCTGTACGTGTATCTTTTGCCTTTTTAAAAGCTTTATCCATACCGCCAATATAAGCTATACCGATTGATGCTTTATTACCGCCGCCTCCAACGTGTGCACCCATAATATTTACAGGCCTTCCAGCTTCAATCTTACCATCTAAACCGATTACATAATGGTAACCTATTTGGTTAAAACCTCTTTTTCTATGCCATCCATCAATTGTTGATGCACTAACATTTCTACCTTCTGGAGTTGCACTACAATGTATTACAATTTTATTTACTGCTCTCATAATTTTTATTTTCTACGTAAGTATAATAATATTCATAATTTTCACTGCTATGTTGATAGTATTTACTCACTTGGTTTTCTTCTTCTTGATACTGATTTCTTAGCGTTTTGAATCAATCTTTCTTCCATCTTAGCTACTTTCACTCTTAGTTCTGTATTCTCTGTTATTAATACATCTATTTTAAGTTCTAATGCTGAAATTTTATCTTTTAATTCTTCAATAACTTTTAATGATAGATCATCAACTCGTTCTTCTTTCGATGCTCTAATGTCCATACGTTTTTTAACGATGTTCCATATTTCCTTCAACCCTAAAGCTGATACAATACCAGCCAAAGCAACCAACAAACTGTGATCTTCCATTACTATTATGTTATTATTTTTATTCATTATTATTCTTCAGGCATTGGTTCACTCCACGCTGGTGTTGCCATTAATTCTAAACACTCTTGGTGATTCATTTTATCACCTACAATTGGCAAAGCTCCACTTGTTACAAAACTTGGCTCTGTAATGTAGCTTAATAACCCTTGTGTGTTTGCTAAATTTCTACGCATTGTCTGTGCAGATGTTTGATTTATTTGAGAAAAGTCAACCTTGCTTGTTTCTGTTAAATCGATAATTATATAAGTTGTCATTTTTTTTTTATTTTAATATTATGTTGGTACTGATGTTGATTTTGCTGTTACGCTCATATTGTATGAAACGGAATTTGAAGTACTATAAGGTGCATCTCCTGTTCTGTTTGTTCCGCTTGACATTCCTGAAGATGTTCCTGAACCTGTTGCTCCTACTCCGTCAACTAAATCTGCTTGTGTCATATTTGCTGAAGTTCCGTTTGATGTTCCTATCTCGTCTAAAACAGTCCAATTTGTGCCATCAAATGATGAATTTACTGCTCCTAATCTCCACCAACTTACTGGTGTAACTGCAAAGGTGTTTAAGTCAAAAGGTTTACCCTCATTGTAAAGAGTTTTTACTTGTGCTGCTGATAATTCTGAACTATAAATTGATACATTTGAAAGAGAACCATTAAAATTGTAATTAGTAACGCCAAAAACAGCTTCTGAAATTTTATTTTGTGGATTTGCTATTGCCCCTGTCCAAGTTCCAAAGTTAGACAATGTTTTGTTAACACCATTTATGTAAATATTATCAATAGAATTAGTAGATTTAATTACTACTATATGATACCAAACATCAGTGATTATTGTTTCTTCTACTGTTTTTCTTGTAGTTGAGGTATTACTTGTTTGAACTTGTATATAATCTTGCCATAATGCAATACTAATATAATCACTTGTTCCACTTGTGGGAACTATTGTTAAAATACCTCCATCATTACTTGCAGAACCAACAGCTCTTTTTATCCAAAAAGAAAAAGATTTATTACCTGTAACATCTATTGATGAAGTTTCTATATAATCATTTGTTCCATCAAAATCTAAACTAAAACTATCATAAGGTGCGTTTATAATTAAATCACTTTGCACAAGGTTTGCAGCAGTCATTCCTGAAGATGTGCCTGTGTTAGAATTACTTGAAGCATCTGGAATACTCCAATTTGAACCGTCAAACGTTGCTGAAGCGTCTAATTCCCACCAACCCTTTAAGTTAGCTGATTGAGGTTGTGTTCCTTTGTATGGTGTTCCGTTGTTATAAAGAGTTGTAATTTCTGAAGCTATTAATTCTTTATTCCAGATTTGTGTATTTGAATATAAGCCGTCAATACTAACGCTTCCAATAACTAATGTTTCACTTAAACCATCTAAAGTTATACCAGTTACTGGAGTTCCTTCTTCTACTCCGTTAATATATAACTTAACTGTACCAGAACTTGAAAATGTACCAACAATATGATACCAAACATCAGTAGTAGCAGTTGTAGTAGATATTACATCACCAGAAGAAT
>Ga0315315_10001153_pt1 | contig 24009 bp, 37 predicted proteins | sample M140m3416metaG_FD_203699 | JGI IMG/M metagenome (GOLD analysis project Ga0315315, IMG submission 203699) | Ammonia-oxidizing marine archaeal communities from Monterey Bay, California, United States - M1 40m 3416 | ecosystem: Environmental > Aquatic > Marine > Intertidal zone | place: USA...
AGGCGACAGAATGTCTGCATACTTAAATAGAAACCTTTAGTATTAAAGGGGCGGTAGCTCAGTTGGGAGAGCGCCTGGTTTGCAACCAGGAGGTCGGAGGTTCGATCCCTCTTCGCTCCACCATAAAAGGAAGATGAATGGAATTAAATACTCTAGACCCAAGATGGGATAATCAATTAATAGATCATGACCATGAGAAATATAATTGGCGACAGTATTTCTTAGATGCTGTACAAGAAAAATATCCCCAAGTAACTGAACTAGAAAAATTACATGAGTTTATGGCTCCAAATGAAATAAACGATTTTGTTTGGGATATACAACGTATATGTAAGACAGAAGAGTTCGCTAAAAAGTTAGATGACTTTATAGACGATGTAGCAAGGCCTCGTTTAGATGGTGCAGACTTTATGGTACAGGATGTAGTTGGTGTTAGAGTAGTTATTCCTAATCAAGCAAAGCATGGTAGAACACTTAACTTTCACCAAGGTATTTGGTTTGGACATGGCCCAGGTATGTTTAGTATATGGAGCCCATTAACAGAAGCATGGGATTCTAATACAATGCAGATTCTTCCTTGGGAAGAAAGCAGAATGATTACACAAAAAGCATACGACGAACAATTAAGTTATCAAGATATTCAAAAGTTATGTTTAGAACATTCAATACCATGTAATGCATCTCCTGGACAAACTTGGTTATTCCAACAAGGACATCTACATGGTAATATAAACAATGATACAGACATTACACGTTGGAGTTTTGATACTAGGGTATTAGTAAAAGGTGGCAACTATGGTAGACGAAGACCAGGTGGTTATTTTAGATTACATAGAACATATAGACAGCCCTTAGAAAATATAGATACAAATAGAACCTGGATAAACTATATAGATATGAATAGTAGATTCTGTGAAACAACACCGTTCTTTGTAACAAGTATGATAATGCAACAGTTTTGTAAAGATGTTGGTATAGAACCAGCAGACTATCCTCTAGAATTAAGTTTTTGTCATTGGGAACCTATGTTGGAAGACTTTATACGTGATCCAAATATTCAAGGGATATTATTTCCAAGTATTTTAGGAATGGCATATGACAAAAAACGCAGAGACGAACTTATAGAACTTGCATTTGCAAACGATACCGATCTTTTATTTGTTGATGAAAGAATATTGTTAAATAACAAACAAGAAAAAGAGTATTTAGATAAGATATTTGAATACATAAATGACGAAGAAGACCCAGATTTATTATTAGGACACACAAGGTAAAAAATGGCAAAGAAGAAAGCAAAAAAGGTTGAAAAGCCTGAAGCACAAAATAATGACAGCGATGTCATGTACAAATTACTAGATGAGAAGATAGAAGTTCCATTAGGACTTTTAAGACAGAAACATATTTTTATTGCAACGCCTTGCTACGGCGGCCAACTAGGTGAACCGTACTTTAGAAGTATGATGAGATTAGCAATACTTTTTAACAAATATAATATTCAATATACTGTAAGCACACTAGCAAATGAAAGTTTAGTTACTAGAGGCAGGAATACACTTACAAGTTTCTTTATGGAAAACCAACAAGCAACTCACCTTTTCTTTATTGATGCTGATATAGAATTTAATCCAGAAGACATATTAAGAATGGTAGCATATGATAAGCCAATTGTTGTTGGTGCTTATCCTAAAAAGGCTATCAATTGGAATAGTATTATAGGCGCCGCTAGAAATCCAGACCTTAATGAAACAGAAGAAACAATTGAAGGGCATAGTTCTAATTATGTTGTAAACTTTGATTTTGTTAAAGACGACAATAATAATCCAACACCGCAAGTACAAATAGAAGACAATTTAGTAAAACTAAAGGACGCAGGTACAGGTTTTATGTGTATTAGAAAAGATGTTATACAGCAAATGTTTGATAAACATCCAGAATACAAATATGTAAATGATATAAATGTTGATCAAAAGTTTGAACCTTTTATGTATGCATTATTTGATACTGTAATAGATCCAGACAGCAGACGTTATTTGTCTGAGGACTATATGTTTTGTAGAACATGGCAAAATATGGGCGGTACTGTTTATTTAGATCCACGTACTGCTCTTAATCATGTAGGACATTATACATTCAGAGGAAATATTAGAAAATTATTTACAGGTGAAAACGATCATCAAAGGAAAACAGAGGTAAGTCAAAATGGCAAAACAACAACCTAAAAAAGAAAAAGCAGTAATTTCAGTACTATTACCTACAAGAGGTCGTAGGGAAGTTCTAAGAAAAAGTTTAGATTCTTTAGTAAGTAAAGCAACGCATCCAGAAAGAATAGAAATCTTATTTGGTGTAGATGAAGATGATCAATCAGTTATAGATTTTATCAAAGAAGAAATAGCAGAAGATTTAAAAAAATTAGGTATAGAAGCAAGAGCAAGTATTTTTAAACCTCTTGGTTATGAAAATTTACATATTTACGTTAATACCTTAGCAGGTGCGGCCACAGGGGAATGGATGTTCTTTTGGAACGACGACTGCCTAATGGTTTCAGAAGGCTGGGACGAAGTAATAGATCAATATAATGGACAGTTTAAATTACTAGGACCTAAAGATAATCATGCAGGACATCCTTACGCAATACTACCTATTGTGCCAAGAGACTGGTTTATATTAATGGGACACCTTAGCCAAAATCCACAGAATGATGCATGGTTAAGTCATATTGCATACATGTTAGATATATTTGAAAGAGTAGACTTTGAATTTATTCATGACAGAGCATATATTACAGGCAAAAATGACGATGAAACTTTCCAAAACAGAAAGTATATGGAAGGTAATCCGCAAGATCCTAAAGACTTTGGACATACAGATATGCAGAATGCTCGTGTAAATTCAGCACACAAAATTGCTTGGTTCTTAGATAAGATGGGTACGCCCTCAAAATTCTGGGAAAATGTAAAAGATGGTAAGCAAGATCCTTTTGAAAAAATGGTATGGGAAGAAGGTGTTAAGGGAGCAGGCCAGTTAGCACCTGTAAATGAAGTACCCGAATTACCAGATGATCACAAAATAACACTCTAAAAATGTCATAATTTCGGTTGACAACTTCTACTTTTATGCTATCATATATGTATAGTTTAATTAAAAAGGTAGGAGTTTTTATGTATAAAGTATTTCAAATTAAGTTAGGTAACGAAATTACTGACTATGTCAATTCTAATGACAAAGGGCATACAGGCGGAGAAGAAAAATATCCACAGTATAAGGCACATATGGCAGTTATGAGAGGTGCTGAAAAATTTACTGGAGATATGTTCGAACATTATAGTAATGTATGTAATGTTAAAAAAGAAGGCGGTCTTGTTTCAGGGGATGATCCTTTTATTTTAAATAATCTAGAAGAAGTTTTTAAAGTTCTTAATGGTTATTATTTTGATGAAGATGAAGAAACAGATATTGTTTTTGATTCCCATGTAAATGGTTACAAAATGAAAACTGTTACTCGTAAAGACGGTGAAGTAATTGAATATAGAGACATGCATTCACTTTCAGTAGGAGACATTGTACATGATGTTGATAAAGACACATACAATATTGTAGATAGTTGGGGTTTCAAAGATGTAACTGCTGATATTATATCAAACATAAATGTAGGGGAGGAACTAAATGAAGTTTCATAAGCAATTGAAGGTTCCTGGATTAAATCAGGAGCAAATTGTAGAGAGTCTTGAGTCTATAGGAATGAAAATGAGACCAATGAGAACAGAATACAGTTGGGAGAAGAAGTTTAAACCTACAAACACTATGTCAGACTTTAACATTATTGTTGAAGATGAATTGTTAGAACTACAGGGCGGTGGTGACTACAATGTTTGGAGTACCATACAATGGTTAGGACGAAAGGCATTTAACTTAGAATATCTCACAATGAGATATACAAAAAGTGATATTGGTTACGAAAGAAACGGTTGGGAAACAATTAATAAAGAAGGTCATAAAGTAGGAACAAAGTATATTAAGGTTCACAGAGATGGCACACAGGAGCATATGGTAGCAGAATGAGTACACACGCCATGATAGATATAGAAACTTTAGGTACTTTACCTGAAAGTGTAATATTGAGTGTTGGTGGTGTTAAGTTTGACCCTTTCACATCTAATGAACCTCATGATGGTAAACATTGGAAACTAGATGCAGATTCACAAACAGATAAAGGTAGATTTGTTGACGATAAAACATTAGAATGGTGGGCTAAACAAGACCAAGCCATACAAGATGTTGCCTTCACAGACGAGGGTAGAGTGCCTGTAGATACTTTTATGAAAGAATTAAATGCTTGGCTCACAGGTTGTGAAGCAATATGGTGTCAAGGACCTCAATTTGATATGGTTATTATAGAACATTTATTCAGAGATTTTGGCCATCATATGAATTGGTTCTTTTGGCAAGTAAACGATTGCAGAACATTATTTAAAATGATGCCTGTAGATCCTCGTAAAGCCATACAGCAAAATTTACATGATGCTCAGGCTGACGCACACTGGCAAGCAGTATGCGTTCAGCAATTTTATCGTGATTTCAATATATTGCCTAGGCAATAATTTTTAAAATGTTGGTAATTCTACCGGCTTTCATTAAATTATGAAATCTGTTAAAGTAATCCGATGCTAAACGATGAGTTTGCACGGCTACTATTCCTAAGGACTTCGCCATATTATTCTCCTGTATGTGGTAAAAGAGTGTACATGTTGAGTAACTTTATCACTAGTGTGAACTGTTACATTAATACAACATTTATGTTACAATCTTGTTACAAATCTATTTATCTTTTTTATTAAAAAAGGTTGACAAATCCTCGTTTCTTGCTATAATAGTTGTATATTAAATAAAAACACGGGAGTAAATTTAATGAATATATACACAAAAAACCAAAGCAAGGACAAAATTGTTTCAGTAAATGGTTACTGGATTTCAACTGTTACTTGTTATAATGAAAACAATGACGATTCAGTCAATATTCAACTTACAAGTTTAGAAGCCATGTGGGTTAATCACGAAGAAAATGTAGATCATCCAGAAGGTTCAGACTACCCTGTAAGTGTTAATGTTCCTCATCTTAAGTTGATGAGAGAAAGAGTTGCTGATAGTATTTTAAACAGAACTGGCATAGACATTAGAAGTTATGATAGGGTTATCCATGCTACAACATCACCAGGTAGAGATAAAGATGGCAACATCATGGATTTTGCAGGTAACAATTTAGTGAGGAATGTTTAATGAACCCTTGGAACATTATACAAAAATTAGAATCAGATAACAGCAGACTTTTTAAAGAGGGTGTTGTTTCTGACCATATTGCTGATGCAGATTTTAGACAGGGTTTACAATGGGCTCTTAATCCTTTAGTTACATTTGGCGTACAACAGGTTCCTGTTAGTGAGACAGATGGTAAAGGCATTACTAATGCAGACTTTTATGTACTTGCTGAAGGCTTGTATGAGAGAGAATTAACTGGACATGCGGCTAGAGACGCCATAATAGACTTATGCGAATTAGCAACAAACGAACAATGGAACGATTGGTATAGAAGAATACTACTAAAAGACCTTCGTTGTGGTGTTAGTGTTGGTACAGTCAATGGTGTACAAAAGGGTACTGTTCCAATATTTGGTTGTATGTTAGCACATGATGGTGCCAAGCATCCTAAAAAAATTAAAGGTGCTTGTTCAGTTGAATACAAATACGATGGCGTAAGAGTTATTGCTATTGTGCAAAAAGGTAGTGCTACATTATATTCACGTAATGGTAAAATACTTCCTAACTTTAACCTTATAGAAGATGCACTTAGTAAGCCTGAGTACAATGGATTAGTTTTTGATGGTGAAGTTATGTCAGAGGACTTTCAAACACTTATGAAGCAAGTACACAGGAAGTCTGGTGCAAATACTGAAGACGCATTTTTGGCACTATTTGATATGCTAACACTTGAAGAGTTTGAAGCAGGTGGGACTAGTATCAATTCAGTTGACAGACGTAAACGCATGATTGATACTGTTATAGAAGACAGTAAGATTAAAGTTGTTGATGCATTTAGTGTAGACTTTGATACTGAAGAAGGCCAAGCAGAGTTTGATAAACTTAACAAACATGCTCTTGCAGAAGGCTATGAAGGACTAATGATAAAGCCTGACAATGAAGGTTACAAATGTAAACGTTCACATGCTTGGTTAAAAGTTAAACCTTTTATTGAAGTAACACTAAAAGTTGTATCCTTAGAAGAAGGCACAGGCAAAAACGAAGGCATGTTAGGTGCTCTTGTAGTAGAGGGAGAAGATGACGGCAAGTTCTTCCATGTTAATGTTGGTAGTGGTCTTAGTGACGACATGCGTAAAGATGTATGGGCGGCACAGGATAAAGTTGTTGGACAACTTGTTGAAGTAAGAGCTGATGCGGCTACTATAGGACAAGACAGCGACACTTGGAGCCTTAGGTTCCCAAGGTTTAAAACATTTAGAGGCTTTGAATTAGGGGAGAAAATATAATGAGTATTGATACAATCTTTATAAAAGAAACTGTTAAGGAAAAAGACAAATTACAAAAAATTTATGCTTTTCCTAATGGTTATGGTGCAAGTGTTATTAAAGGCAAACACACTTATGGTGGTCCTAAACTGTGGGAAATTGCTCCTTGGACAAACGACACTCAGGAATTTATTGGACAGAATGGTTTAGGTTGGGCAGATGATGTAAAGGGTTATTTAAATGATCCTGAAGTTGATAGAATATTAAGACAAATATCAGAGCTCACAGATGCAGATATATTTTGCGAATGGAACTGTGGAGATACTGTAGAGGATTGCACAGGATATAAGTGCTGGGAAAGATAATGTACGATAAGCCTATACAAATACAACAAGAAAATAGAATAAATTGGTTATTTGGTTGGATTAGTATAGATTATCTTATAGGCAAAGGAGTTATTAAAAATGACGAATAAGCAAAAGAAACAAATTAATAATATTGTTCAGGCTACACTAAAAATTGTAGGTTGCTCAATATTGTTTATAGGCATGACTATGGCATTAGGCATAAATGTAAACCCTCATATGGAACTCACTGCATATATCTTACTATTTGTAGGTACACTAATGATTATGATTCATAGTTTTAGAGGTAATGACCACATGTATTTACTAGTATCAAGTGCAGGATTTGTACTTGTTGGTGGAGCATTCTTAGATACTGAAACAGCAATTCAAATAGCAAACAATCATGGCATTGCATTAGCAGAAGAACAAGGTTGGTTTGCAAAGTATGGCAAAGTATTTATAGAAATTATTAAGGCGGTAACATAATGCCTAATTGGTGTAGTAATCAAATTAAACTTGGTGGTCCTACAGAGGAGATAGAAAGAATTTGGAATACGTTAGAGGATCATAAAATTGATGATGGTTTACTTTCTGCTATAGCACCTTTAGATAATGGATGGCAATATGAAGATGCTCTTGCAACTTGGGGTACTAAATGGGATATTAAACAGGATCATGGATTACAGTTTAATAAAGAGAAAGGCTATTCTGAAATTAATGGATATTTTGAAAGTGCTTGGAGTCCACCTACAGAAGCAGTAAGATACTGGTTAGAAAAAAATCCTGATTGTGATGCTGATTTACTTTATTGTGAATTTTCTAACGATTTTATGGGCACACTTGATGAGGAATATGACATTAGTTCTACACCAGTTAGTTGGTTTTTAGGAAACGAAACAGGTATAGCATTAGACGAAGCCTTTGATATTATAGGTATGAAAGAAGAATTGTTAGAAGAACAATATGAAGAAATACTTAATGAACCACTAACATTATTGAATCCAGAAACTGAGGTATAAATATAATTATGGGACAATACGACGAAGTAGTAGAAAGACAACGACTCTTACTTGAAGCAGAAGAATGGGCAGACGGTATTAAAGATTTACATACATTTGATACTAAAACAACAAACATGTGGTACGAAAAAAGACCAGATGATGGTAGAGTAATGGATGTTAGATTTAATGATGAACGCATTAAAAGGACACTACTAGGCGATAGGCCCAAAGGAACCAAGGTTACCATTTGGTTTGGTGAGCGATTAACAGGCGATGACCTAATTAGTTCCTATACCCAACATACAAAAGGTTGACAAATCAATTTAAACAAGTATAATAAGATATGAGTAAAGATATGTACAATGACGAAGAATTTAATAGTCAAGTAGATGTCGAAGCCATATGTAAAAAACACAACATGGGCAGATATGATTTAATAGAATTTTCTGCTTTTGTGGCAAGACAATTAGATGTAAGGCCACATGATGCCATGAAGCGAATTTTACAGGAAGATGACTTAGTTGCATTTAAGACACAGTTAGAGGAACGTAGAGTTACTGCAGAACTGTCAAGGCAATTAAGAAAAAGTTAATTGAGGAGCCCGTGTGGTATTTCGTAAACTGGGTTTGGGTAAAAAGGTGAGTGTAGTTGCTACTGTTCCCCATGGTAAATTCCCAAAGTGTACCGCTCCTCATACCTATTTATCAATAGGGGGTTAATAACCTCGGGCAGGGACAGGTTCACGAAGCAACACCAGTCCACAATTTATTACACGACGTGAGTGTAAAGTGTGAACCATCCCGCCAAATTTTGTGCCCTGTTCGTCTAGTGGTTAGGACACATGGTTTTCATCCATGCAACAGGAGTTCGATTCTCCTACAGGGTACCATTCTTTTTAGTTAAATAAGATTATGTTTTATATATACAGTCAAATGGAAATCCATGGTACAGGTAAACGTGACAAAGATTATCTTTTATTAATAGATACATTAGAACAAGCAAATATAGAATACAAATTACTTTCTAAAGACCTATCTCAATATAATTTTACTTCAGAGGATTTTATATTTTTAAACTTTGGTTCTTCAAATGTTGATTTTTTACTTGAACAACAAAAAGTTCTTTCTAATGTAAGTATATATCCTTCTTTGGAAACATGTAAAATTTACAATAAAGATAATTTTAATAAATTTTGTATAGATAATAATTTACCTACTCCTAAAACATTTTATAATTTAGAAGAAATAAACAACAAAGAGTTCCCATTAATATTCAAACCTGTATCAGGTTCTTTATCAGAGCATTTAAGACTTTGTAATAATGAATTAGATGTATTAGAGCAAATAGATATTTTAAATAATGACAAAGATTATAAGAATAAAGATTACATACTACAAAAATTTATAGATACAGGTACGCCTGTAATTAAATATAGAACAATCTTTATTAAGGATAAGATACTAACATATAAGAAAACATCAGAGGATGAAAATGTATTTTGTAGTCTAAAAGACAATGGTAGAATAGATGAGATAAATCCAGACAACAAGTATGTAGATATTATCTCAGATCAGTTTATAAAAATTGCAAAAGAATATAATATAGATTTTGGTGCATTAGATATTATACAGGACTTGAAAGGTAATTGTTATTTGTTAGAATTAAACGGTCCAACTAAATTATATAGAGCATCACAAGGAATAGGTATAAATTTATATGAAAGCATAATAAATTATATCTTGACAAAAAAAACAAATAAGTTATAATAAATGGTGTATTTAAGTATAAACGGAAGAATTGCGAAAAGAAAGCAAATTGAAAATTTTGTATTTGATGTACTTACACATCTAATGCCTAGATTAAAAAGAGATATAAGCATAGATGTAAACGTAGTGACAAGATGTGATAATCATCATTATGCATTATGTTTAGGAGATAAGGATAGTGCTGAAATTGAACTAGCACGTGGAAGTGGAGATTTAACATTTACATTAGATGAAATAATTTTAAATCTTGCACATGAATTAGTTCATGCCAAGCAGTTTATTAGAGGTGAATTGCACCCTAATCTGAATAGATGGAAAAATTTAGATTACAGTAATACACTTTATAGTAGGCAACCTTGGGAAAAAGAAGCATACTTATTAGAAGATAAATTAATAAATAAATTTTGGAAATAAATGGCAATATATAAAAAAGCAAGTTCAATAGTAGCAACTAGAAAATGTACAAGTCAAGGCTCTGGTGGCAGAGGCAGACGTGTAAAAGTAGGTATGTCTACAATGAACAAACACAAGAAAAGATCACACAAGAAGTATCGCGGACAAGGCAGATAACTAATAAATAGTAGTATGTTAGAACCTACAGATAAATGGCTATGTAAATTAGTGGAGCCTAAGCATCCTGCCTTACATACTCCTGCAACGATAGACCCTTTTACTGCTCCAAAGGATGCCAATTGGGCACAAAGAGAAGTAGATATGTTTAAACTTATGCATGATAGAATGGGCATAGGCTTAGCAAGTCCACAAATAGGTAATAGTTACAATATGTTTGTAATGACCTTACAAGGTTCAGGAGACGTAGGTGTATATAATCCTAAGATATTAGAAGTAAGTGATGAAACTGTTAATATGGAAGAAGGATGTTTAACATTTCCTTTTTTATATTTCCATGTAGTAAGACCTGAAAAATGTAAAGTAAGTTATACTTTGTATGATGGAAAAACAGAAGTTGAAGGTTGGTTAGATGGAATGGACGCAAGATGTTTCCAACACGAATTTGAACATTTACAAGGCAAACTCTTTTTAGAACATGCAAGTGATTTAAAACTGCAAAGGGCAATGAAAAAAAGAGAAAAATATTTTAAAGAAATCGAAAAGGTCCGTAGATAATGTTCAATTATCCTTTTTGGGTAAATGATTTTGATAGAGTAAAAGATCACAGAATAACCCATCCAGAAGTTGCAAAAATATTTGAGCAACCAGTAGCATTTTGGTACGGTGCTAAAAAGAATAAAAATGCAAATAAAAATCTAGATAAGAGCCTTAAAAGGTTACTTAAAAGAACCTTACCAAACTTACCTTATTTTGTAATTTATAACTTACCTAACAGAGACTTAGGACATTATAGCAAAGGTGGTGCTTCTGGCTCTACAGAATACTTACTATTTTTACAAGAGTTTTGTAAAGGTATAAAAGGACATAAACCTATAATTATATTCGAACCTGATGCATTACCTCATACAACAATGATGGATTCAAAAGAATCAGAGTATCGTATTAATTTAATTAAGGCAGGTTTAGATACAATAACAGAAGAAAGCGATGCCTATGTATATGTAGATATAGGACATAGTAATTGGTTAGACCCTAAAGACGCCGCAGAGCTGATCTCAAGGGTCTCTAACGACCGTCTAAGAGGGTTTAGTGTTAATGTTAGTAACTATAGATCAACAAAAGAAAGTATGGAATGGGCCTTAAAGATATGCGAATACAATAAAAATTGGCATTTTATAATAGATACCAGTCGTAATGGTAATGGTCCTCATGGTAATGATTGGTGTAATCCTCCTGGAAGAACTGTAGGAGAATTTCCAACATGTGATACTGAAGAGTCTAAATGCGATGCATTCTTATGGATAAAGATACCTGGGGAATCAGATGGTAAGGGAAATGGTGGCCCTAGAGCTGGAAAGTTTTGGCCTGATATGGCTACAGATTTAATAAAGGATATTAACTAACGCCTGAAGGATCTGAGACATCAATTATATCTGGGCTAGGCTCTACTTCTTTATCTGACCTTGGTGCATTTAATTCAGCATCTAAATAATTTTTAGCACCTTGTAAATAACTATGTGCTTTAACTATTTTTGCCTGCCACCAATGTGGAAAGTCTGAGTCAGGTAATTCTTTTAACATCTTATGTAAGTCTATAGCATTTTTACCTATAAGATATAATTCTTTGGATATCATGCCTCTTTCGTTATCAATATGACCTACTGCAAGTTTTTTAGTTTCGCCTTCACCTGTATCTGATTTGTAATCAACACCTGGTTCGCCGTCTTCGTTAACTATTCCTGCTAGTTGTTGTAATCTATCTATCTCGTTCATACACTTATTTATCAAATATTTTAGAAAATTCTAATTCTAATTTTTTTAATTCTGGCTGTGTTCTAAAATGTTCTTGATTATGTTTACACATATCTAACACTTCTTCAGTATTAAGTATTTCTTCTAATTGAGATAAAGGTAAATTATTCAAATCTTTTAAAAGATTAAGATCATTTTGAATACATGTTTTATAATCTATTGTATCACCGACTCCTCCTAATACTTCATTAAAAGATTTGTATCCGTACTCTTCGTGTATTGTTTTGTTATAAGGAAGTCCTAATGTTAAAAAGGGCATACCAACTACCATAGGTTTATATGTTTTTTCTGTAAAGTAAATTCTTTTATCGTCCGTCACTGTATCTAACAACTCCATATTTTCATAAAATACATGCAGGTCATGTGTTAAACATATCCCACAATCTAAATGATGACCAAAACTATCCCATTCTCCTGGTCCATCTATAGGACATTCTAATGGTATTTCTGGTTTATTGTATTCGTCTTTTAATAAAATATCAGATATAATATTACATTTTTTTGCATCTCTTAAATCCTGTTCAGTAATAGGGTTTATAGCATGCCAACTATAATGACTATTATCGTATATATTATTCTCTAACATAAAAATATGATACAGTTTTCTATAGGCTCTAGGGTTTTTTATATAAGTTAAAAAATGTTTTTTAAGTCTTCTAGGTTCAACTTTTCTATAAAAGTTTTCAGATTCAGGAGCCTCTATGTGCATACGATTTGCCACAAAGGCATGATAGGCGGGTTCTAATCCTTGTAATCCAATTATATTTAAGTCAATATTGTTATCTCTCTTCCATGCTTCTAAGTCATAATCTCCTGCAAATACAGATATTTGATCCTCTTGTATTCCAATATCATGTAAGTAATTTAAAAGATTATAAAAAGGAAACTTTACAAATTCTTCAATACTAACATCTATTATAATTTTATTCTCTGAATTTTGTAGTGCAAACTTTTTTATTAGATCGTAATGTTCTACACTAACATCGCATACTGTATTAATACTAATTATTATTGCAGTAGGTTTTTCACAATCGTTTACAAAATCAAAGCAAGGTAATTCACTATATTTTAAATAATACAATAATGATTTTTCGTAAATTTGTTCGTCTGAACACAGATAGGTGTCTAGTATTTTATACATAACACTATTTATAATACTAATTTGGATTTGTTTTTAGTATAGGCCTGCTAATTTTTTAAGATCTGTTAAAGCATTATCTAATGCCTTACCAACTATAGCATCTTCTTGTTCTTCTATGCTTTCCATTTCTGCTGGATAATATTTATCGTCCATGGAACCAATTATTTCACCTATAAAACTTTCAACATGATCAAAGTCATCAAGTGAATCTTTCTGATCTAGACCTCTCAATGAACAATACTCGCTCCATTCTCCCATTAGATTGTCTCCAGCATTAGGACTAGTATCTCCTAATACAGCCGCGGCTTGACCAAAGTTACCATCTGCTACATGATTCATAGCCTCTTCTTCTTTGGAAGGTTCCATTCTAGGATCAAAACTTTCTTCCATCTCTGGTTCTGGTTCTATAAGTCCTGCATCTGCAAGTATATCTTGAGCGGCACTATCTAATGCCCAAACAGGAGGATTTTCATCTTCGTCGTTCCAAGCATCTATAATTGCTTTTTGTATGTCGTTTGATTCATCAGCAATATCAGAAACTTTGTCGTAGAATGCATCTGCTTGATCCATTCCCATATCTTTAACTTTGCCTTCTTCAATATCGTAATCTGCTCTAATGTCATCTAATTCCAAACTTTCTAATGAACTTGTTTCAGGATCAAACTCTCTGTCGTCTCCTGCTTCTAGTTCCATATTTTTTAGTGAATGCTTAACTAGATCCATTACAAAACCTTTATCTTCTGCTTCTAGGTCTGCTATACCACCGTCTCTCATGCCGTCTAAAATTTTATTTAATTTAGAACTAACTTCTAATCCATTTTCGTCTGGCATAATTCTTTCGTTAATTTCTGATAGTAATGCTACAGGTGATTTAAGTAATTCTTTAACATACATGTCTTTCTTAACTTCCATGTCGTTTACATCAGACCCTTGTGGGAATCTGTTTGCAATACTAAGTTTAGAAGAACTTTTACTTACTTCAGCAAAGTTGACATCTTTAACTGATACTTGATCTTCAAACTCTATAGGAGCACCCTCAGATACTTCTAGTCCTGCTAGTATTTTCATTATGTTTAGATCTTCACTCATCTTTTCACCTTTTATTTTATTATAAACTAATTCAAATACATTATTATCAAACTGTTTAAACTGTTTATTAAAAATTAGTTTAGCACTTTCTTTATCTGGTGCTGTACTAATTGCTTTTCTAAAAGCACTTGCACTTGCTACTTCTTCTTCTGTAGAAATAGTAGGTACCTTTAATATGTAACCTCTTTGATTCATTGGTAGAGGTTCGTCCTTATATGTATTTATCATCTGATAGTAAGTTGCACCACCTTTTATCTTTTGATTTACACCCTTATCATCTAGATTATCAAATTTAAATCTTGGATTAGACTCCATGTCTTTTTCACCTACTGCAAAATAAATTACAGTATTTTCAACATCACTAACATATTGTGCAAGTTCCTCCCAATTATATGGGCTTCTAGCATATAATACTTTAGCAGGATCTATACCATGTGATGCAATTATTTGTTTCTTTTCTTCAAAGTTAAAGGGAGACTTACCAGGTTCTACTTTATCTGATGTAGCAATATAAACTTCCGCATCATTATATAATGCATTTAGTTGATCGAATACTTGAGCATGGTGCGAAAGCATTGGTTGGAACCGACCTGGATATATAATAACCTTTTTCATAGTTACTATTTATCAGAATTAGAATGGTCGCCAGAGACTTAGTTCACCTATTTCTACGTGTTGAGGTTGCTTTATAGCCCAAGCAATAGCATCTGCACATTCTTTTGCTGACAACATATTTGTTTGTCCATGTAATTTCTTAGTCATATCTGTTTCAACATATCCTGGATTAACATTAATCATTCTGCATTTTCTATCTGTTTTAAACATAAGTATAAATGCTTGATGACTAAGAGCGGCCTTTGATGCAGAGTATCCACTGGTGTTGCCACTTAGTCCATGATATTTAGATAGACTTGAAATGTTTACAATAGTTTTGGTCTCATCGTCTTTCCACATATCAAATACTGCATTAAGTAATTCTAATTGATAATATCCTTTCCAGGCATTGTTTACAAATACATCACAGTCTTTTACTGATCTAGCAATTAGTCGATGCTTTTCAGATATATTGTAACCATTACTTCTACTGAATCCTTCTACTTGATGATCTACATCAAAGATATCGTATAGTTCTTTTCCTATACCTCTACTATGTCCAGTAATTGCTATCTTCATATTTTACTCCTAATAGATGCCATCGGTCTTCTCCTCCGAAGTTTATTGCTGAATGGTATTGTGTTGTATTGACTTCATATATTTTTCCGCATTCCATATGATATAATTTAGGATTTAGATTGCTTTTGTCTTCTCCAAATGATATATGATATGCTTGAGGATTTGTAACTACTGGTATATGACATCTAATGTTTGAAACATTTTTTTGGCCGTCTTTGTGTATGGTATAAGTTTTATGCGGTTGCATCTTCATTGCTCTCCATCTGTAGTATTGTGGATGATCTTCTATTAATTTGTGTATGTTTGTTCCTTCTAAGGACTTATTTATTTTACTATATAATTTTTCTCTATAAGGTAAGTCGTGTATTCTACCTATACTGCAATACCAATCATTATCTCCGTCTATTGATGTTAAACTAATTTGAGGTTGTGTATTTAAATCATGTTCTTTAATTAAGGTAAGTAGTTCACCAAACAATGTGTCTGTATAGTTATGTGTGCCCACTGTCTTAATATATTCCATAATACTATTTACTGCTATTTAAGATCATTTGTTCTATATTTGGCCCATCATATTCATATATTATCTTAGGCCTTGCTTTATAAGGTTGGTAATCTAATACATCTTCCATACACAAAACATCTCCAGGATATCTTTCTAATAAATCTATTTGCTGTTCGTATCTAAATATTAATGTTTCACCGCACCATTTAAATTCATCTTCAGTAATATCTGCATTAGTTTTTCTATTGTCTCTTCGCCATTCTTTAGTCTTCTTTGCAAGTGCTAGGCTATTAATTTGTTCTGTTGTATTCCTTCTATAGCAGTAAAATAATTTGTCGCAAGAGGTTAGCATATCATCTAAAATTATATTAGCCTGTTTCTTAGACGATCTTCTAAAAATATGATATGGATCTATTTTAGATATACTGCTATCAGTATCTTTCCATAGTTGATGTTGACGTAATATAAAGTGAGGTGCTTGAAGGTCAATGCCTTTCAGAGAAGATGGGCCATGTGATCTTGGATTAAAAATTTCAAAAAACTTTTCCGTATTTTCGTTACTATATCTTTTATATAAAGAATTATATATGGACATAGACCCACTTCTTGGTGTAGCAACTAAAATAATTTTCATAGATTCAATCCTAAGTCTTCAGGCAATTCTTCATTATCACAGTAAAATTTTGCATTATATTTGTACTTCAATTCTTCTGTTGCAAAATCTTCATAACTTACTACTTTACCTGGGAATCTTTCCTGTAGTTCGTCTAATCTTTTTATATCAAGTTCTATTCTTTTTAATTGATTAAATATTTGTTCTTTAGTAACATCTACTTTTATTTCTTTAAATTCTTTGTAAGGCATATATACGTCTGTAAAATCTGCTGTAATCATACTTTTAAGATGTTCTATTAGATTATTTCTATAAAGATAAACTATTTTATCAGCAGAACCATAAACTAATTCTTCATAATATTTTAAAGATTCTTTTGCTTTAGGCATGTGTATAAAATCCCTAGTAAATATTTTAGCAACACAATTGCCTTTACCCCATACTCTTAAACTGTCATTTATTGTAAGAGGAAAGTCGTAACCATATTGTTTTGTCAATGCTTTAAAATGGAATAATTCTCCTGCATGACCTACTTTGTATTCTTTTGCAAGTCGCCTTGAATAAAAGGAACTACCGCTTCTGGGTATTGTGATAAGTGCAATTCTCATAGCACTATTTATTTTTTAGATTTCTTTTTCTTCTTCTTTTTAGGCTTTTTTAAAAGGTGTTGTTGGGAGCCTTCTGGTGCAGACCACATTTTATGTAATTGAGCCATTGCACCATACTCATTTATAATTTCGTGGACTTTCATGACTCTGTTATCTCAACTACTAATTTAGAATTACCTTTTATAAGCCTGTGATATTTTCCTGCTCGTATCTTCACGTTATCATTTTTATGTAATGTAAAAGGTAATCTATTATCGTTTTGAAATTTCCAGCCTTCGCCTTCTATAATTTTTACAGAACGATCTTTGTGATCTCTATGCCATACCATTTCTTCAGAGTCAACTGATTCGTTAAACTCTCTTATAAAAGTATTATCATTGATAGGAGTATCTTGGTAAGGTTTGTCTACCACCATTTGCCACCTTTTACTAGACCGTAACGTGGAAGTCTACATGCCCAGTAACCGGCTTTTTGTTTATCATTTTTCTTTTCGCAATTATGTCTTGCGGCAAAACTCTTAGCGGCTTTTTTATTACCTGCTTTTGCTTTTAGTCCTGTAACATCACCAAATGAAATCTTTTTAACATTTCCTTTAGGTGTTTTAACATATACATAGTACTTCTTACTTCCGCCTCTTTTAGGTTTATTAAGTTCTACTTTTTTACCTTGATATTCTGCTTCAGAAGTCATTACTTTAGGTTTAAGTTTTGCTTTATAACTTGATGTATATTTTGCCATTGCATTAGCTCTTCGTTTTAAAAGAGCTTTACCAGTTTTTGAATTTGCAGGGTATCTAGGAGGCATTACATCATCAATATCGCCAACCCATAATCCCTTAGAGCCATCAGTATTTATTTTATTAGGGAAAAATTTATATCTTATGCCACCAAGTTCAATATATTCAGGAACACCTGGGGCACTTTTATCTGTATTTCTACTAAGTGGGTCTAAAAAGTTAGGATTTTCTTCCAGGTTCTCGGCATGCATAGCCGCCATATGTTTTTTGTATTTTTTAGTGCCTTTCTTATGTGGTGATTTACCTTCTTCTAATTTAACACCATACATCTCTTTTGCTAAAAGTTTTATTTCGTCTGCTATATCAGGATTCATACTTTCTAATTCAGCATATAATTCGTACATATCACCGCCATTGTTATCAGGGCCAATAGCATCTTTTAATAAATCTGATATTTTTTCTATATCTGTTCTTTTATCATCTAACTCGTTTAATCCTGCAAGTTTTCTAATCTCATCTATTTCAACACTTTCAGGAAAAGCCATTTGTTTTGCTTTTGCAATTAAATTACTTCTTTGAGCCTTGCCCATTTGTGGATAGTCTACCTGCATTTGCTGATATGCTTGTCTTGGATCATCCATGTTTTTCATCATGTTGACCAATCCTTTAATAACTTCTTCATCGCCTGGGTAGTTTGCTGTAGCATCTTTTCTATCTGCTTGTTGTTTATCATGTTTGATAATTTCTACCCAACTTGGTCCATCACTACCGTAAGTCATCTCGCCTTCATCACAACCGTAGTTACCAAAGCCATCGCACTCTGAACCTTCTTCATACTCTTCTGTTTCATCGTTGTAAACTTCGTCTTCGCCGTCCATGTAACCTGAACCGGCACATGCTGGACAACTGCCATCTATAATATAGTCGTCCATGTAATTGCCTTGTAAGGCATCTTGTAAATCGTTGTATGCTTCTTGTCTTTCTTCAGCATCAAAGAAACGATCAGGTTCACCTATCATTCCAGATTCATTTTCTACTTCATCATAGTCTTCTCTGATACTTGACAAATCAACTTTATTGTCTTCTTCTAGATATGGAACATCCAACCAAACAGTTTCACCGTTTTCTAATACTACACTTTCGCCTATATCGGTGGCAAGCATTTCTTCACTTTCCCAATCTAATTCAGGAAGTGAACCTGCTTCACGTAACTTTTTGGCTTTTGTAAATGTATCAAAGTAGGCTTCACTTTGATATCTAAAAAGACTATCCACTAAAGATATGCCTTGCTTAACATGTTCTGCTAATGCTTCTAATGATTCTATATGTTCTCTAACAATTCTGCCTTGTCTAATTGTTAATCCGTATCTTTTTAATGCTCTGTAAAAGTATTTTTCTCTTATACTATCAGGAGCATCATCAAATTTTCTTCCAGTTTGATCTTGGTATGCCTTTCTTGCATCTCGATATGCATCGTCAATATCGTCTCCGCCACCAAAACCTTCTTCTACAAATTTCATACCTTCAAAAGCCATATTGTCCATATAATTTGATGCCATTTCATAGGCATCAGCAGGTCTCATCGCTACATTTTTTTGATAAAGTTCGAATGCTTTTTGAACTACATCACCCTTAAGATCTTTAATCTTAATTGTTTTCCTAAGTTCATTAACAAATTCTGTTTGATTCATAGATTCGTTTAAGGCTTTAAGTTTATTTGATAGATCTAGTCGTTTCATACAACTATTTATCAAATTATTCAGATTCTGGAGTTGCCCAAATAATCTCAATCCCTCGTCTAGTAAGTTCGTTAAGGCATTTTTGTTTTATTTTAGGCTTTTGTCCTTTATTGATATAATCAATAAGTTCTTGTTTAGGTGTTGATTTGATGTAAAAGTGTTCTACTTTAAGACCTCTACCTTTTACGAATGTTTTTTGTGAGGGTTTAAATTTTACTGGCATGTGTGTCTCCTAATTATGCAATATTTATCTACTGCTACTAGGAGACATGCTTTTTTTAGTCTTCTTTTTTCCAGATAGTCCATGCACCGTAGGCAATCATGCCGTATGCAATTAAATTTACAGGAGCAAGTATCATTACAATACCACCTGCAATTAGGACACTTCCGTCCCAACTAGTTCTTTCTTTAAGTCTTGCTTTTAAAAATTCCATTGTTTCTCCTATGAAATTGTACCAGTGAAATATACATACACATCAGCCGTACCTGCACTAGCACCACCTTGTGTTACTATTGCACTTATGGCTGTTTCAGATTCGTATAAATGATCTGCATCTTCTTTAAACTGTCCGTTTGCAGGTTCAAATCCTGAGAATAGTCTATCAGTATCACCAGCATCACCTACAACTATCTCTGTTGTAGCATTTGCACTAGTCCAGTTACCAGCACCCTTTTCAACTACGACTGACTGCACTCTGGTATTAGCCGCCGCTGTTCCTATAGATACTGTTCCGCTATTATAACTTACTGTTTGTTTTTTGTACTGTAATTTCTGTGATGTAGCACCATCTAATTGTGCTTTGGTAACACCGTGTGTAGCATCTGTGCCTTGTCCTATCGCAATACTTTCTACTGCTCCGTCTTTGTCTTTAAGAGTTATTACAGAACTATCACTAGCATCTATAACTGCACCTTGCTTTCCAAGTTCTACAGTTTGACTAGCACCTGCTATTCCGTAATTTTTAACTGAGTCTACCATTTAATAACTCCTATTAAGATATGTTACCTAAGTCGCTGTTGCTATTTTGTGATTGGTTAATTGAACCGTAATCTGTAACACTTACACTATCACTTGCTAACACAACACTAACTGTGGCTGTACCGGCACTTGCGGCACCATTAGTAACTTCTGCTGTTAAAACACCTTCACTAGCATATTCGAATTGATATTGTGAATGATATTGTCCTACTTTAGTTACATCCATATCTCCTGCTCTAATAAATCTAGAACCGTTAGATGTATCTCCTACTTCAACAAAGTCTGCTGTACTTGAACCGCCTGACCATGCAGATGGGACATCAACTGTTACTGAAATTATTCTACTACCTGCGGCAATAGTGGCAATGTTACTTGAACCTGCTGTATCGTAATCAACATCTAATGTAATATGTTGTACTAAGTCAGCCGACGTTGCATCTAACTGAGCTTTTGTAACCGCCTGAGTGGCCACTGTAGCATTTGCTATTGCAATTTTTTGTAGGGCATCGCCTGATGTATAGAATCCAATAGCATTTGAATTACCACTAATGTATGAACCTTGTTTTCCAAGTTCTAAACTAGTACTAACTCCTGCTAAATTATATTTTTTGACTGTAGCCATTTAAAATCTCCAGAGTATTTGTAAATTTACTAATAGTATTTATCAATATCTTGACATTCTGTTTTATCGTGTTATAATTATAGCATGTTCAATCAAGATATACAACGTATTGGTTTCTGCTGTAAGTACTTATCTTCAGATCAGACTCAGCCTAAGAAACTATTGGAAGAAACACAGCGACCTTATAACACTAGATCCACTACTATTGCATGGCTAAAGCGTCAAACAATAGATGATGCAGAACAGCGACTATGGGATCTAATGGAGCATAACATACAAAGTTATTACAATTTGGTTCAATATACAGGTAGCCTGATACCTCAACGTAGAATGGTTAGATTAGGCAGTGATTGCCTTCCTGCATTTACAGAGGAAAATTGGTCCTACTTTTGGCAAAAGCCTGATGTACAAGCATACTGTGAAAAAGAATTTGCTAAGGTGGGTGAACTTGCTAGACAATTAGATGTTAAACTAAGTTTCCATCCTGGCCAGTTTTGCGTACTTGCTAGTGATAATCCTGATGTTGTCAGGCGTAGTATTGAGGAGTTTGAATACCATGTTGATATGGCAAGGTGGATGGGCTATGGACAGCAGTTCCAAGACTTCAAGTGCAACGTACATATATCTGGTAGGCAAGGTTATCAAGGCATCATAAATGTATTACCTAAACTCACACCCGAGGCTAGAAACATTATTACTATCGAGAATGACGAGATGTGTCATGGCCTAGATCAATCTCTACATTTAGAAAAACATGTTGCACTAGTATTAGATATACACCATCATTGGATACGTGATGAGGAGTACATACAAGCAGATGATGATAGAGTTAAACGTGTTATAGATTCGTGGCGTGGTGTAAGGCCTACTTTGCATTACAGTTACAGTCGTGATGAGTGGTTACCAGAAGGGTATACGCACAATGAGAAACATGATATAAATATACTACTAGAAGACGGTAGTAAAAAGCAAAAGTTACGAGCACATTCTGACTTTTATCCTAATACAACTGTAAATGAATGGGCATTATCCTTTTGGGATAATTTTGATATACAATGTGAAGCAAAGGCAAAAAATTTAGCAAGTGAACAACTCTACAAACAAGCAAAAGAAACTCTTAATATGTGCTGATAGTTTTTGTGCAGAAGATATTCTAGCAAAAGAAAAGTGGACTTGGTGGAATTTAATTGCAAGAGATCTTAATGCAGAAACAATAAATCACTCAATAGTAGGCGCAAGTAATTTTAATATTTTCTTGCAATTAGAAGAGGGTCTAAAACATAATCCTGATTATATTCTTATATCACTTACAGCACCAAATAGAATAGAAGAAACCCGTCCTAAATATGAGGGTTTGAAAGCAATAAATGAACCTATAGATGTAAATTATAAAGATCTGCAAAGTGGCAGATTATCTTCTTGGGCAGTACACGAAAGAATAGAACGTAGACAAATTACTGTAGAACAGGGTAATAGATTTTTCGATTACAATGTTAATAAAAGAAAGGACGATTTAATTGTTGAGAGTATTTTAGATAGACTAAAGGGTACCAAGAATTTAGTTTTATCTAATTTATTTTGGGATTGTGCAGTACAAGATAATATCAATTTTGGTATAGTACCAAGAGATTATAATGATGTAGTAACAGGACCATTAGACGAACCAGAAGTAGGACACTTGTATAAGTCTTATCATATAAAATTGTATTACGAACATTTTGCAGATAAGGTAAAAGAGTTATTTAAAGATGAAACATCCTAAAAATAAAAAATCTGAATTACCTCTTATACACTTCAAGGGTAAGAAAATATGTTTGCTTACAAATTACAGAACAGCAAGTACATATTTTATAAGAGAAACATTTTTTACTAATAAAATACCTCCCACTGGTAATTGGGAACACTTTAACAATCGTAACTTTTTAAAGGCATATAAAGAATTAAAACCTGTAAATAGATTTATATTTAAACTTATGCCAGATCAAATAAATCATGCTAGTGAAAAGTTTGAAGCAATTAATACATTGTGTGATGAGATAATTTATTTGTATAGAAGAGACTTTGATGCACAGGCTAAAAGTTGGATTGCATGGAATCTATCAGGAGATCATGATCATCATTGGGGAGAAGATAGGCATTTTAATATTAATACAACACAGGAAGTTGCTGATAGATACACTGAACAACTAATAGTAAATTATAAGTTCATGAAAGCGATTTACAAAAAACATCCTGGCCCTGTATATTGTATGGAAGATTTTCCTGTAAACAGGCCTTATAATAGAAAATATAATTGGATTAATGAAGTTAATGTACAACCATTTAATACTCATAAAGAAGTATTTAGGAGTTAAATAGCTCTATGAATGTATTAATTATAGGTGGCTGTGGATATGTAGGCTCTGCTATCGGTAAACATTTATCAGACAAGCATGACATAACCAATGTAGATTTAGAGTGGTTCGGTAATCATTCGTATGATCATACAATTAATATGGACTACAACGATTTAACACCTAAGTTTTTAGAACAGTTTAATGTTGTAATACTTACAGCAGGCCATAGTAGTGTTAAGATGTGCGACACAGATTTACAAAGTAGTTTTAATAATAATGTAAGAAACTTTGTAAATTTAACAAACAAATTGACAACACAAAAATTTATATATGCCAGTAGTGCAAGTGTATATGGTAATACATCTGATACAAATTTAAGTGAGGACAATGTAAACTTTAGTCCTATAAACTATTATGATATGACTAAATTACATATAGATCATATTATGCA
>Ga0315315_10001154_pt1 | contig 24007 bp, 22 predicted proteins | sample M140m3416metaG_FD_203699 | JGI IMG/M metagenome (GOLD analysis project Ga0315315, IMG submission 203699) | Ammonia-oxidizing marine archaeal communities from Monterey Bay, California, United States - M1 40m 3416 | ecosystem: Environmental > Aquatic > Marine > Intertidal zone | place: USA...
ATTGCACCCTATGTTATGGCACCAACAGCTATTAAGCATGCAGGCAGTAAAACCCAGCAAGAAAATTATCTTTCTAAAATTGCCACTAATGAATATCGTTTTGGAGTTGGGTTTAGTGAATTCATTGGCAAAAGAAATGATGCTGGAATAACTTTTTCAGAGAATACATTAAATGGAAGAGCTATGTTTGTACTCGATGCAAATGACGCAACACATTTATTGCTTGCAGATGAAAAAGGGCAGATATTTGTTGTGGATGCAAAATCTGCAAACATAGAAATAGTCAAACTAACCACTGTTGATAAAACTAGACAATATTCAGAAGTGATCTGTAAGAACTTAGAAGCAGAATTGCTAGAAAAATCTTCTGATTTAACAAACCCAATTAACCAAGCAATTAATGCTGGTAGGATTATGCTTGCTGCAGATTCTCTTGGCGCTTCACAAACCATGATAGACAAGGCAGTTGATTATGCTAAGGAGCGAAAACAATTTGGCAGAGCAATAGGATCATTTCAGGCTGTAAAGCATATGTGTGCTGAGATGGCTGCTGACTTAGAGCCCTGCTACGCATTGGTTTGGCATGCTGCGCATTGCCATGATCATGCTCATGATGAGGCAAAATTGATGGCCTGCCATGCAAAAGCACATGTATCCGAAATGAGCAAAGGCATAGCGAAAAAAGCTACCGAGGTTCATGGTGGCATGGGTTTCACAGACTTACTTGGCCTGCATTACTGGTTCAAACGAATTGGGTTAAATCGTCAAATTCTTGGTACCCCAGAGCTTGTTCGAGAAGAAGCATATAAAACGCAGGTTTAAATTAAATTTTTTGTAATTGCTTCTTCTAAAAGATGCAATCGGTCATTACCAAAAAACATTTTTCCTTTATAGAAAAATGTAGGTGAGCCAAACCCCCCACGCTCAATTAACTCATCTGTATTTTTTATTAATAGGTCTTTAGCCTCTTGTGATGTGATAAATTTTTTAAATTCCTCACTATCTAAATTAGAATTTTCGGCGATGCTCAATAATAAATCTTCCTGACTGATGTCTTTGCCCTCACTCCAATAGGCGTAGAATACATTATTAGCAAACTCAACCAGTTTACTTTCTTTGTTAGCAAACAAGCAGCCTCGCATTGCCTTGACGGAATTGACTGGAAATACTTCTGGAAAGCTTATGCTGATTCCTCTAATCTTTGACCATAAATTTAGGTCCTCATTTGAGTAGTTAAGCTTTAAAGAATTAGGCTTTTTTCTAAACTCATATACGTCTTGATTAACAGTATTAAAAACTCCGCCAACCAGAACTGGCATCCAGTCTATTTCTAGTTCATGTCTTTGTGATAATGATACAATTTCGGCGAAAGCTAAATATGTCCAGGGGCTTGAACAATCAAAATAAAATTCAATGTTATAGTTAACTTTCATAGCATGATAGTTTATTACATTAACCTCTTACTTAAGAATTATTAATATAATAGATTAATCAAATTAAATTTAGGTAGTTGAGACGTACTCGGAAAATTAATTTAGGAGACCGGTAACAAAGATGTGCGGAATAGGCGGAACAATTAGCCCAAATAATCCAGTAAATATAGATGAACTTCAAAGCATGAAGCATTCATTGAACCATAGAGGCCCTGATGGAAACGGTATTTGGATCAATGAGAGCCAAAGCATAGGTCTTGTCCATGCTAGGTTATCTATATTAGATCTTTCAGAATTTGCTTCACAGCCTATGATATCTTCAAACAAGAGGTATGTTTTATCATTTAATGGAGAAATCTATAACTACTTAGACCTAAAAAAAGAACTTGAAAGCCAGTTCTCTGACCCTTTTAGGTCAACAGGTGACTCAGAATTTTTAGTGCAAGCCTTCTCTGTCCTAAATGTTAAATCAGTCTTGAAAAAGCTCGATGGTATGTTTGCAATTGCTTTATTTGATAGTGAGAAAAATAAGCTTTATTTAGCAAGAGATCGTTTTGGAGAAAAGCCTTTGTATTATTACTGGGATGGTCAAAATTTTATTTTTGGATCAGAAGTTTCAACTTTAATGTCTTCAAAGTATTTTAATCAAGAGCTTGACTCATCCTCAATGGATTATTTCCTGAGATATGGTTATATGCCATCAAATAAAAATATTTTTAAAAAAACTTTTCAAGTCCAGCCTGGAGGAATTATCGAATTTGATCTTAATACAAATAATATAACTGAAGATTATTACTGGAACCCAATTGAACAATATAAATTATTGGAATCGAATAATGAGCAGCTAAAAAACTCTCCAAATAATTTAGAGGATATTCTTGAAAAGACGGTTCAATCAAGATTAATTTCTGATGTACCAATTGGATGCTTCTTGTCCAGCGGAACAGATTCCTCTCTAATTGCTAGTTTGGCATGTCAATTTTCTAAAAATAAAATTGACACATTTACTATAGGCTTTAAAGAAAAAGAATGGGACGAGTCAAAGAATGCTCAAAAAATATCGAAAATAATTGGCTCTAATCATAATGAATTGATAATTGATTCAAAAAATATTTTAGAGTCAGTTATAGAAACAATCAATTTATTTGACCAGCCTTTCGGAGATTCTTCAGCTATACCTACAAATCTTTTATCAAATTTTGCGAGCAAAAAAGTAAAAGTTGCCCTGAGCGGGGACGGGGGTGATGAACTTTTTTCTGGATATGATAGGTATACACTAGCAGCGAAAATTCATAAAGTACCATTCCCTTTGAGAAGCCTATCCTCAAATATAATTAAAGCAACTGAAAATCTAGGGGCTGGCAAGATGCAGTTAGATAAAATTTTTAAACTAAGAAGAATATTGGAGCATGAAAGAATTGATTTACTTTATGATGAATTACTATCAAATCCCATGGGTTATACCCTTAAAAATACATTTCCACCAGTGATCTTGGCTGAGATGGGTCTTCAAGAAAAAATTGGTATAAAAGGTTTTATGCAAATGACAGATATTTTAAATTATCTTCCAAATGATATTTTAGTAAAAGTTGATCGTGCTGCTATGATGCATTCGCTTGAAACAAGAGCGCCCTTTTTAAATCCTGCATTATTTGAATATTGTTTTTATGAGCTATATCAAAAAAATGAAAAGATTTTTAATAATAAAGAATGCTTAAAAACTATTTTACAAAAGTTTCTTCCTGATGAATTAATATTTAATAAGAAAAAAGGTTTTTCAATACCAATTGTTCATTGGTTGAGAGGGCCTCTAAAAGAATGGGGTGAAGAAATGCTCTATAAATCCCAAAACTCTAATCTCTCCGTAATAAACAATAATGATTTTTTAATTATGTGGGAAGAGCACCAAGATAACAAAAGAAATTGGCACCATGGATTATGGGCATTATTTGTTTTAACCCAGTGGTTAGACGCTAAAAATTTACTATAAAATACAAAATATCTATCCATGCTAATAAAACTAAAAAAAAATTTTACTACTGTAATAATTATATTTTTATCCAATAGCGGATTTCTAAATGCGCATGAATATAGTGAAGCCAGCCCATCATCAGAAAAAGAGATTTTAGCAAATGAGATTTTCAGTAAAATTAATAATGAGCACTATTATAGAAATCGTGATGTTAAAAATTTTCAAAAAGAACAAATCAATGAATTAATTGATCTATTAGATCCTCAAAAAATATACTTCACTATGCGAGAGGTAAGCAATCTTACCAACCAACAAGAACATTCTTACAACGACATAGACTTAAAGCCCCTGTACAAAATTATAAATATGTATTTTAAGAGATTGATGAAAGCTACAAATTATCAGATAAATGTTATTAAGCAAGGAAATTTTTATCTTGATGCAAATGATAACTTGGATATTTTTTTTGACGATAATAAATGGCAAAAAAGCATATTAGATTTACAAAAGATGTGGAAAAAATTAGTAAAAAATGACTTAATTAGTTCAATCTTATCTGGTAAAACTAAATCCGAATCCTTGGTCGTTCTTGAAAAAAGATATATGAATAGGCTTAAAAGAATTTCACAGAGAAATGAAGAGGATGTCTTCTCAATAGCAATGAATAACTTAACAAATTTATACGATCCTCACTCATCTTATATGTCGCCAAAGTCAGCAGAAGATTTTGAAATGGCAATGAGTTTAAAGCTAGATGGAATTGGAGCTCTTCTTACAACAGAAGATGACTATCCTTTAATCGTTAGTTTAGTTCCAGGAGGTCCAGCTGAAAAATCTGGGAGAATAAAACCAAATGACAAGATAGTTAAAATCCATCAAGTTGGTTCATCCTCTTCTCCTGTTGATGTTGTTGGATGGAGAATTGATGAGGTCGTTCAATTAATTCGAGGTAAAAAAGGAACAAAAGTGGAGCTTGAAATAATACCTGCAAATTCAGAGGGTTTTGGAGAAAGAAAAAAAGTGGAATTAATCAGGGATGAGGTAAAACTTGAAGAACAGGCTGCTAAATCAAAAATTTTTACAATAAACAATAATGGTCTTACTAAAAATTTAGGTATTATTACTCTTCCCACCTTTTATATTGATTTCAATGCATGGAGAATGCGAGATCCAAATTTTAGAAGTAGCTCAAATGATGTGCAAGATATCTTAAAAAAATTTAATCAAGAAAATGTTGAAGGAATAATTATTGATTTAAGAGGAAATTCTGGGGGCTCTTTATATGAAGTAAATAAGTTAGTAGGATTATTTACTTCATCTGGAGCTACTGTCCAGGTTAAAGAGAGTTCTGGACAAATTAAGCCATGGGGTGATGTAAGAGCAACCCAGGTTTGGCAAAAACCAATGGCTGTTTTGGTTGATAGGTATTCTGCATCAGCATCTGAAATTTTTGCTGCCGCTATCCAGGATTATAAAAGAGGTATCATTATCGGTCATCGCACTTATGGAAAAGGCACTGTACAAAAATTAGATAATTTAAGTAAAGGTCAAGTTAAATTAACTGAATCAAAATTTTATAGATTGACTGGTAGCGGGACGCAAAATAAAGGCATTCTTCCTGATATAGTTTTGCCTGCTTCGTGGGATATTAACGAAATTGGTGAAAGCTCCTTAAAAAAGTCCCTTCCATGGGATGAAATAAAGCCTATTAAATTTAAAGAATTTCAATTACCAAAGGATATTTATAAAAAATTAAATTTTGCTCACTTGAAAAGAAGAGCAAATGATCCAAATATGCTATACATTGCAAATTTAAAAGAGCGATATGATAACCAGAAAAATAAAAAGTCTTTGTCTCTTAATCTTAAGCAAAGAAAAAATGAAAAAACTGAAAGACAGCGTTGGGCATTAAATATTGCAAACGATCGGCTATTAAAATTAGGGCTTGAACCTTTCAAAACCTTTAAAGATTTAGAAAATTTCAATGATAATAAAGAAAATGAAGATCTAGATATAGAAAATGATTATTTGCTAAAAGAATCATTGAATATTCTTAGGGATTTTATTGATATATACCAACCATTATCTATGCCAGAGGCTGCTTAAAAAATGAAAATAGTTTCCTTTAATATTAATAGCATTCGTGCAAGACCTCATCAACTTATACATATTAGAGATACCTTAGATCCAGATGTAATTGGTTTACAGGAAACAAAGGTCAACGATCCAGACTTTCCCTTTGAAGTGATTAATGAAATTGGCTACCATGCAGAGATTTGGGGGCAGAAAGGGCATTATGGAGTTGCGATACTTAGCAAGAAAAAACCTCTAAATATTATGAAAGGTTTTCTTGGTGACACAGATGATGACCAAAAAAGATTTATTCAAGCAACCTTTAAATGGAAAAAAGATTCTATAGTAATTATGAATGGTTATTTTCCTCAGGGCGAAAACAGGAATCATGAAACAAAATTTCCGAAAAAAATAAAATTTTATAACGATCTTCAGACTCATATAGAGAAACTCAAGAAAAAAGAAGGAAATCTAGTGATGATGGGAGATTTTAATGTAGCTCCTGACCCAAAAGATATAGGAATTGGAGAGAATAATGTTCGAAGGTGGCTGAGAGATGGTAAAACTGCTTTTTTGCCTGAAGAAATTGAAATGTGGACTAGAATCAAAGAGATAGGATTTATTGATACCTGGAGATACAAAAATCCAAATGAGCATTCAATTTATTCATGGTTTGATTATCGCTCAAGAATGTTTGAGGACAATCCCAAGCGTGGTCTGAGGATTGATCACATTTTATTATCGACCAACCTAGAAAAGAAAATTAAAAACACAGGAATAGACTATGAGTCAAGGGCCATGGAAAAACCATCTGATCATTGCCCTATTTGGCTAGAATTAAAGTGAACTTCCTAATTAACCTAGTTAGCTTTTTTAATCCTTTTTTCTAAAAAAAACTCCTTGAGTATATTGCTACAAATTTCTTCTTGAATTCCGCCTTCAAATTGAACTTGGTGATTCAAAAAATTTTTTTCAAAGAAATTGTCTACAGAAAGAATTGCTCCTGATTTTGGTTCTTTAGCTCCAAAAAATAATTTTTCTATTCGCGCATCAATTATTGCTTTGGCACACATATGACATGGCTCAAGTGTAGAAAAAATAAAGCACTTATTCAGTCTATAATTTTTAAGATGAAAGCATGCCTCATTTATTGCATTAATCTCTGCATGATATACAGGAGATTGCTTTTCAATCACCCTATTAAACCCGGTTCCTATAATTTGATTGCGATGAACAACAACTGCGCCAACTGGAACCTCATCATTTTGAAAAGCTTCTTGAGCTAACTCAAATGCTTTCAACATGAAGAAGTTCTTATAATCAAAATCATGCATTCTTATATATACGTAGCATTACCTAACATTGAAATTCCAGTAAGGTATTTTGAATGTCTTTTTGGGATAAGGTGAAATTCTTTAAATGAACTTGATACAACTTTTACCAAGTCTGGATGAAACTTTACCTCCATAATGGTCATAGGGTAAGAGATAGGTTGAGATGAGGATATCTTGGAATGGAGTGGAGTTTTGTAATAATAAATATCGCTATCTAATGTTACTCTTATACCTTGGCCCCCTTCAAAATATTTTCTTTTGTATGCAACCTGGAGAGTTGGGTATAGCGCTTTATCAATGCATAAATTTTCACCTGGCTCATTTTTTAAAAAAGTCATGAGGTCTCCAAATTTCATATCATTTAACTTAAATCCAGAAAAAACTTTTTTTCTAATTTTGTTACCAGTTCGATTGACCCTGTTCTTAATTTCAAAATTTATACTTTCTATACCTTGCTCATTTAAACCACCATACCATCTAAGTCTATACTTTGATCTTCTCGATATGCCTATAAGGTTGTCTTTAACAGAATTAAAATGAACATCATCAAAGTAAATGCTATTAACAATTCTTGGCTGATAAACTGGTTTAGCAGAAGTATGAAAATAAATCCATTCAAATGCTTCAGAGACTTGCGCTGAATTCAATATAAATTTTATTTCGTATCTTGAGTTTTTCATTTTGACATTACAGAGCTTTCGTATAATTTATCAACATCTAATTTTCTTTCTGGTATTTCGATATTATTGACCTCTAAGTAGGTACCATTCTGTCTTGCGGCACTATAAAAGATATGATCTTCATGATTAAAAATAAGACGTGGGTTTTTAAAAAAATTTTTCTTTTTATATGTCATTAAATCAAAAAGTTTAGAATCTTTTATAAATGTTGCATTAACATAAACCTCACTGCCGTCCTTAGATGCGATACCAACTCCAATGTTTTTAATTTCTGAAAGTGAAACTTTTACTTTTGAACCCTCTCCAGCAGATATTCCTTTATCTCTTACATCTTTAATTAATATTTCTAAGAGCTCAACATCGCCTCCAGAAACGTCCACCGCATCACCTCCAACGTTCTTAAACAATGAATTTTTCATAACCCCATGAGAAAAATCGAAATCTACCCCATCTGAAAATGTTCCATCAACAACAACGTTACTAATTTCAAATTCAGACTTAATAATATTTAAAGCGTCTTCTCCATTTGCAGTATTGAAAGAAGAATTAGAAATATTGATATCAGAATTATAAAAAGTTACTCCCCCAGTAAGCTGCAAAATACCATCTCTCAATTCATCTGTGGAGCTAAATTCTGTATAACTGATCGTGGATGATGATCCTCCTCCCAAGACATACAAACCCTTCCAAGTGTCAGACGCTGGCAAGAACTCCACCTTATCTTGTTTAGTTCCCAACGATCTAATGCTGCCCTGAATAATTAAATATGAATCCTTCTCAAAGATGAGTTTTGTACCTTGTTTTATATGCAAGTCTCCAGAAATAACTATAGGTTCTGAGATAGTCCAACTCCCAGAATTCACAATATAACCATTTTTTGATTTTTTAATAAAAGAGTATTTCTCAAGATCGCTAAATTTATTAAGTGGATTGAAAACATCTGCAATTAGTGTCATGTCATTGATATTTTTCTTCTTAACCCCCTGTGTCTCTGTATACACCTCAATAAGCTCGTCTTGAATATTTGAAAACGGAGTTTTAAAAATTTTTGTTTCAATAGAGCTAATTGATGGCAATAATTCACTATCTTCAAACTTTATTGATTTAGATAGATGGCTAATCGCTTTGACATTTACTGGAATTGGAAGCAAATTAGATATCCATACTTCACCGTTATCATAATGCTGCACCTTTACATGGGCAGGCATTGAAATTAATTGTTCTGTTGAGGGAGGTGCTACTTTTTGAGCGTTGGTTTTATATCTTTCTGATTTAAGCTCCCTTAAAAAAGTTGCATTATTTTCTTCTATCTTTAAAAAATTTAAATCTATTACCGAATTATTTATTGGCTCATCAAATGGAAAATATGAGCGATGAAAAGAATACAAATTTAATAATCTCTCTTTCATTAGCAAAATATCACTTGTTAAGCGTTCAACATTTCCTTCCTCAACCATATGAAATAAGAAATCAAGATAAAAACCATCCAAGTTTTTTACAAATGCATATGGCTGTTTAATTTTTAAGATTGGGCCTTGGTCAGTTGTGATGGTATCAAGTTTGAGAGTATAGGGATTTAAATAAAATTTTGAATTAACAAAATTTAATGCATGCTGATTATTCCAAATACCGCTCAGAATAATTGCTTTTAAGGCTGGCTCCACTGAAATAAGTTCATAGATCTTATTTTTTGCATAAGAATTTAGGATATAGCTATATTGTTCTCTATAAATTCTATCTCCAAGGTACTTTCCAGACTGATATATGCTTGAGTAAAGTTGAGGATCTGACAATTTGTAGTGCTCATAGAAATTACTATTCTTTTTTTGATACTGCCAAAGTTGCTCATCACTAAACTTAAAAATAATTGATTCTTTTAACTCTTGTTTCTCAAGAAGCTCTTTTGACATATGCTCCTCTACATTCATTACACCCCAATTAACACCATTTACTGAAACTCTAAGTAATTTATGGGGAACAGATAAGCCATCAAGATCATCTATTAGATTTTGATAAACTTGCTCATGAGGATACTGTCTGGACCCTGGAGAATGTATTGAAAACCTTCTCATTCCAAGAATTGTTTCATCTCCCTTTAGGGTGACTCGAAAACTCATCCTCAAATTAGATCTCCAGTGATCAGATAAATCTCCTTTGAGCCTTATCTTTGCTTGATATAGTCTTCCAAGATATGTAATGCGGGCATTTACAGTTCTTGGGTTTATCAAAATTCCATCTTGAAGACCTTGCTGTCTATCTTCTAAAATAGTCTGAAAGTTTTCAAACTTTATATCAAAGTTAATATCATGAATTTTAGGTATATTCTCATTACCTGCTATTTTTGCAAACAAAATATTAGGTAATTTAGGAAGTCCTATAATTAAAAATTTTTTAGCAAGGCCAGCAATTATTTGTGCATTACTGTCTCCTAAACTGACTAAGTTATTAAGGCCTAAAAATTCTTTTAAGCTTGAATAACCTGGATCATATGAATTAACAGACTCAAGAGTATCAAATAAAAATATGTTAAAAGTATCTTTATTAAAATTAAGAGCAAGTGTTAAACATAAAACTGCTGAAGAGGCAGCAATAATGAACTTACCCTTTTTTATTTTTGCTAGCATGCAATGCTACCAATTAGTCTTAGCTTCAAAAAATGTAATATTCGCTGTTGGGAGTTGATTTGTTAATTGAGCAATTAAATCATCAATACCAAAATCATTCTCGGGTTCAATAATCAGTGAGGCTGACTTTGAAGATTCACTCCAGTCATATCTGACTAATTTAAAAGTCTGCAGTTTAGTTTCTAGCTCAAGAAGAATAGTTTTTAGTGATACATCTTCCTCACCCCAGCTAATAATTAGATTATATTCTGTGACGTTATTAATTTTTTTATTTGAAAGAAAAAAGTATACAAAAACAAGTATCAGTAGAACTATTGAAGTTGTAAGTAGTGGCTGGCCGGCACCCATACCAAGACCAATTCCAATTGATAAAAAAAGATAAACCAGCTCTTCGGGTTCCTTGATGGGAGTCCGAAACCTCACTATTGATAATGCGCCAACTAAACCAAGAGATAATGCTAAAGATGATTTAACAACCATGATAACAAGAAAGACTACACCAGATAAGATTGGGATAATTGAAGCAATATGAGTCTTTCCAACCAAGCTAAAAGATCTATTTATGTAAAATGCCCTTACAATGAAACTTAATGCTATACATATTGAAAAATTAATTAATGTTTGAAAAAAGGTAATTTGAGTGTTTGTCTGACTATAAAGGTCCAGTAGCTCTTGAAAATTGTTCAATTTAATCTCCGTTTGTATTTATTATATAAGTTTATCTCTTGTTAAAAAAATAAGTTTAACTTTTTTTATTCATCTGGCCATACCCTCGGATCAATTAACTCTTTTTGAAAGCTTGGATAATCTGGAAAATCAATCTTTAATTCTTGAATTCTAGAGAGAGACTCAGAAATCTCCATTAAATGTATGAGGCTATCAATCCCAAACACTACTTTGGATGCCATCTTCTGATTAAGAGCAAAATAAAGACATGCGTCTAATGCTCTTAGATTATTTTCAAGGAGAAAATTATGCCATATATGCAATTCACTTGACCATCTTGAAAAGCGTTCTGGAATCTCATTACCGTTAATTAGGAGCAAGCCTTGAAGAAAAATTGATCGAACATGGAGTTCAATTTTATTACTTTTAAGTCGATGAATGATCTCTTTATTTAAAAATCTTTTATCAAAATAATTTAGTGGAGCTTGAATAATATCTGGTTCGCACAAGTCCAAGCACTTTAATAATTCACTTGGGGAATAAACTGAAATGCCAAATTTTGATATTAAATCACGATCCTTCAACTTATTTAGAACGGATAATATTATTTTTTTATTTTTCCCAAAAAGATCCTTGCTATTATGTAATAGAAGAGAGTCTAATTTAGAAATTTTCAATCTTCTCAAAGACTCCTCGATTAAATCAACAAGCTTATCCTCATGGATATTTTGCCTCTCAATGTCTTCAATGGAAAACTTAGAATTAACATTAAATCCGCCAATGCCAACATTGCCAAGAATTCTCTCGGAATGACCATAAGAATATGCCGTATCGATATTATTAATTCCTATTTCGCGACAAAGTGCAATAATCTTACTTGCCTCATTTATATCAATATTGTTTTGAGCAGCATTTAAACCATATGCCTGGCCAATTTGTGCCGTACCGATAGATAGCTTGGAAATATGATCAATCAATTTAAAGATATATCAATAAATTATGCTCTGTATTTCAAATATAAGAATTCAGCAAATTCAAAATCAATTGGATTATCAACATCTACTGCTTCAAAGTCATCTAGTTTATAGAATGAAGGTTTAGAGCCAACTATATTTCTATGTTTAATCATGCTTTCTTTAGAAATTATTGATAAGCCATAGTTTAATCTCAAAATGTCAGGAAGATCTTGAGTATTAGGTGAGTTGTTTGGATCATAGTTCATGGGTCTTCCATCTAGCCATAGATGACTTTTTACAGGACTAACGGTGGTGAGGCTATCGGATCTATCTAACCCATTTCTAAATCTATTTATAAAATCATAATATGTTTCTTCTAATATAAGTGGAGCAGTACATGGACTGTACATAATAAAATCCGAGTCAGTATTTTCTGCAAGATTTTGGAAAAAATCACTATTATTACATTCAGAGCTTGCGTAATAACCTTCTCTACGGAATTGCTCTACTCCTAATTCTGCAGCCATAGAAAGGGCTTCATCAGAATCAGAATTAACGACAATACTATCTATAATATCTATCTTTTTTAAGATTTCTAACTTAATCCTAAGTAAATTTTTTCCTGCAAAGGGTTTAAAATTTTTATTTTTGATTCTTTGAGAACCTTTCCTTACGGGCACTATTGCTGTTAGTTTCTGTCTGCTCATATTTATTATTTCTAGAAATTATTTTTAATAAAATCTAAAGATTGTCTTCTAGAATCTTCATCTCCAAATTGAAGGGCTTTATCATCAATATAATAGTCAGCCATTATCTTGGGGCTATATCCAGAGATTTTTTTTTGATCTGGTAAATTTTCATTTATCGCGTCAAATTCTAAACCTTTAGACCTACACCAATCTATAGCCTCCGTAAGAACCTTATATTGATCATTATCCCCTCTATTAGTCCAAAGTATTATTTTGTGGCCTTCTTTTCTTAATTCAATAAGTATGTCTAATAATTCTTTTTGTTTTGGCGTCTGATTTCCTATTTTCGGAAACGCATATTCACATAGCGTCCCATCAAAATCTACTGCAATTTTTTTTGACATATTTTAATGAATATTTGATTTGATAAGATTTTCAGAGATCTCACAAGCATCTTTTATGTTATCTAAGTCTTTCCAGAACCCGGAGTCTTCATAATCATATCTTTCTTTTACATGTTGGTAGATAATATTTCTTGCAAAAGTTCCAATACAAACTCCTTGGATATTGACTCCAGACTGCTTGGCTAAGTTTAAGGTAAGCGAATTCGTTCCTCCAGATGTTGTTATAGTAACTTCTCTATTTTTCTTATATACAATCTTCTTTTTTCTTTTATTAAGCTCCATATTAAAGGCTTTATTTATAACATCAGCCGTAGCAACAGCTTGTAAAGTAGTATTGTAATCATCCTCTCCTCCACTCATTGGATAACCATCAGCTTGTATAATCAATTTCTCACCACTGTACTCTTTTGCTTGTTTAATCCTATTTTCAAGTCCAAAGTTGCCCATATGCAATCTATCTAAACACATTGAATTGTAGTTTGAAGGATTAGCTTTATTAACTATCTCCCATTCTTTCATAATCACTTCATCTTCTGCTACTGCAGCATGAAGTTCAATATTTTCTGCTCCTAGTTCGATGCATTCAGGTAGAACTTCTTCGAGTCCTTTTTCATTATGCACGTAAGATATTATGTCTGGTTTTGGACAAATAGCGCTACAGTCTCCACACCCTATACATTTAGGTTGATTAACAACTGCCAAGGTTTTAGGTCCACCCCAGTCTATGGCGTCAGTTGGACAAACAGGATCTACGCATAACCCACACATGATACATAAATCAGGGTCTATAAACGCTTTTCTAACATGATGATCTCCTGGCATTCCGACACTTACCATTATAAATGGTCTAATTTTAATCTCTTTTTTTAGCTTATGAGATAATTCATAAGCCCTATCTATTCCATCCATACAGGCCTCGACTACAGAAGGAGTTGCTGAAATATCCATGCCAGTAGCACCAGAAAGAGTGTAAATCATAGAAAGTCTACGCACCTCTTCTAGGTCCTCATTTCCAGCTCCACAGATTAATTTAAAATAGCCCTGTGTATCAAAAAGTTCTTTTTGAGCCAGAAAACGAGCCGATAATGTTTCGTCTATTATTCTTATAATGTCCATTATTCTTATAATTTAGCTTATTCTATCTAAGATTGTCTTTGAGCGCTTAATATAAGACTCTCCAATATCATTATAAAATTGGGCTTTATATTGCATCCATTGTGACTCAAATAATAAAGCATTTTTTAATAAATCATCCAGATCTTTTGTTCCAGATTTTGAAAGGTCTACTATAACATTCCTTGTCTCTATTTTATCTAGCAAGTTATCTACAACCAGCTCTTCTATAAATGAAGTGCTACTATGACCTATATTTCCTCCCATGATGGTTGTGAAGTTAAAAGACTTAGCTTCCTTAAAAGTATTTTTTACAATTTCACAAATCTCCTTAGAGTTTACGTCTTGTTTCCCGTAACCAAACGATTTAGTTAAATCTGATCTTCCCACTACAATTCCTTTGAGTAATTTAGAAGAAGGAGAGCTAAGTATTTTATCTAGGTTTTGAATAGCACTTTTACTTTCAATATTAATAAAGAAGTCAATTAAAGAACGGTCTTGATCATTGGTATTTGAAATTATTGATTCTACAAACTTCTCTAAGGCAAATTCAGACTCAACCATAGGAGCTACTATTCCAGAAGTTTCCAAAGACAGACAATTATTTATGTCAGTGACAGCCTCACAGCCACCAATTTTTACATTAAGTTTCAGGTCTAACTTGTCACAAAGTCTTTTAATCTTCAAGACATCTTCAAGAATTACACCTTCATCTTCAAAGGATTGTTTTATACCAACAACGCCACTATCTTTAAGTGACATCAATTGATTAGTTATTTCTGTAATTGTAATTTCATTTTTTTCCATATTATTCACTATTGAAAAATTGCAGGAAGTATAGTCCCATAACCATTTGTTCCTTTGCCACAAACATAAAGACCTGCGCCAATTATTAAGATATTAATTTTATTCATTATGGCAAAGATTTATTATTATAATAAATCATTTTTATGCAATATTTGAAGAAATTGCTCATTCCAATGTTGAGATCTTTCTAATAAATCTTGAAGCCTTGGATGCACATGCTGATTCTTTATAAGAAAATCTAAATCTTTTAAATCTTTAATACACAAACAAAGCTCTTGAATATTGCTAGCTGGAATAACACACCCAAGTAATCGATATATTGTTGTAAAATCTTTTTCATTAAGCTGGACTTGTTGAAATGACGAAATATTTGGGTCAAAAAATTCAATTACAGGGATATCCATTGCAAAACAATCCATCGCTCCAGAACTCCAAAAAGAAATAACAAAATCTGAACTTGCAGCCGCTTGAAGTATATGTGAATCTGTATAGGTAATATTTTTATTTTTTTGAACTTTTTCATCCCAATAAGAATTAATTTCCCTAGGGTGCTTTTTAATAAATAAGTTAAATTTTTTAAAATTTTTTTCTATTGCGTGACACGTCGAATCAACAAGATATTTATGCTGTTGGGGGGATAAATAACTTCCAACTCCCCTGCTGATCACTAAGATGTTTGGATTATTGCTATGATTTTTTTTAGGGACAGATGATTGTTTAATTTCTTCCAACCAATGTTTAGAATATTTTGGATGACCAAGGAATATTGGCTCAACCTCAGAAAAGTCATATAAATTTTTAAGCTCTTTAAAGTCCAATGGATGCCCCAGCAATAAATAAGAATTACAGTTGAAATTTATATCTTTATTTTCTTCAAAGTGTATATCTAAATTTTCTGTGTAAAAATGTGGAGAATGAGGAATATAAAAAAATATTGACGCAGGAAATAAAGATTTTATCCATTTGTTATATGGTTTTCTTAAAGCAGGAAACTCATTAAAAATTAGATTTTTTGATTTTTGATGAAGGATTAATTCTTTAGGTATTCTGTCAAAAAAAATATTCTCTAAGAAATATTCAACAATTAAAAATATGTTTTTTATCAAGGGAAGTTTTCTTAAATTCAATTTGATGGTTAGCCTAAAAAATAAGTATGAATATTTATCAAAAAATTTACTAAAAAATGAGTAGCATTTATGCACAACAACTGGAGATGATGATCTTTGTATATATTGACGAAGGAGCTTGTTTGCAAAAATACTCTTGTAAACATTCTGACTCAAACAACAAAGGTGAATTTTGTGCCCTCTGTTATAAAGATCATCCAGTATTGGCAATACCCAATCAAGCTCTCCGGCTGATCCAGATAAAAATGTAATAGAGATATTGTCTAAATTCTTATGCATTTATATGAATCTGCTGATTAGTGTTATCAAAAAATTATATAAACTTAGCCCATTCTTCTATAGGCCTACGATCAGATTGTAACTTGTTAACCCGTGCATCTTTGTCTTGGTAACCTATTGCCATACCACAAAATAACATATCAGTGTCTTCGGCATTTACAAACTGAGATACACTGTCATGCTTCATTGACCAGGCCTCTTGTGCACAAGTATCTAGGCCAACCTCTTTAGCAAGCAACATAAAAGTTTGCAAAAACATTCCCAAATCTGACCATTGAGGAGGACCCATTTGACGATCAACAAAACAGAAAAAAGCGCATGGTGCTCCAAAGAATTTAAAATTCTCCATAACTTGAGCAAACCTTGCATCTTTATCCTCTCTGCCTATGCCCAGAAGTTCATACATTTTTTCACCTAACTCAAATCTAGATGTCCTGTAAGGCTCTTTAAGCTTTGCAGGGTAAATATCATAGGCCGGGGTCTCAGGCTCGGTCCAATTTTCTTGAAATTCAAGAAAATTATTCATTGAGGAATTATTAATTACAAACACTTTCCAAGGCTGGAGATTTCCTCCAGATGCAGCTCTTGATGATTTTTCTAATAATTTCTCTATTAGCCTGTTAGGGACTGGGTTACTTAAAAATGATCTAATAGAAGATCTTGTAAGGACAGCATCTGATACATTCATTGTTTAATTTTATATTAAGACTAGCCCTTTTCCCACTCAGAAAAATATACTTTTAGATTCAGGATTTTATAAACCAAAAAACTCCTCATAACTTTAATATTCTTTCACTACTTACTCTTGAAGTAGCAAGCCTCCAAAACAAAAAGATAAAGCTATTTAATTAATTAGATTCTTATACTATTTCAAAGATTCTTAAAATTTTTTGAGCAACTATTAATATTTTCTCTCAAGCTATCTTGATGCGAGCATTTGATTTTTAAATTTATAGAAAAATTATTCCTTGGCTTGAGATTTTTTGAGCCCTTCATTCCTAATTATATTTTTATTAATTAATAGTAAACTTTTATTGTCTAAAATATATGAAAGTAGTTTTTCGTATTTGATACTCTGGATATCGTCAAGATTCTTTTCTAATTCTTTTAGAAGCTTATAATCTTCCTCCTCATCTAATGTAATTCTAATTTCTTGATGCCTGGTTTCAAATAAATTAATTCCACCTAAAAGAAAATCATTTGGATTATTTAGAAAATACTGGCCTATATGTTCTCTCTCTGAAATTTTTTTTGCTTTCTCATTTGCAATTGTGATTGCTGAACTCTTAAAAATATCAACATCTAGTCCGTCAGGATAGGGTTCAAGCAATCTAAAATAGTCATATTTACCCGCAACACAATTTTCAACACAAATATCAATAATGTCTGGATCAATTAATGGGCAGTCTCCTGTAATCCTAACTAAAAAATCTGGATTATATTCTTTTGATATAGATGCAAATCTATTTAAAACATTATCGAGAGACCCCCTAAAATAATTTATGTTTTTTTCTTCCAGCAATTTTACAAGGCTGTTATCGGAGCTTTCGATTGACGTTCCTACAAGAACATCGTTCACTCTTTTAGATCGCTTAACTCTTTCATGGATACACTCTATGATTGAAGAGCCAGCAAAGGGTAAAATTACCTTACCAGGAAGCCTGGAGGAATTCATTCTAGCTTGTATAACACATAGCACTCTCATCTTAGAGATTGATTTTTAGATAATAAGATAAATTTATTTTTATCCATAGAAGTAAATAAGTTCACAATTTTTTACAATAATATATCCTATGCAGATAAACCTCAATTAATCGAAATATATATGGATAAAGGTCCAAAGCTTTATAAAAAAGCAAAAAAAATTATTCCAGGCGGAACTATGCTCCTGTCAAAAAGACCAGAAATGTTCTTACCTGAAAAATGGCCATCATACTTTAGCAAATCTTCAGGAGTAAAAGTTTGGGACTTAGAAAGCAATGAATACATTGATATGATTATGGGAATTGGCCCAAGCATTCTAGGCTACAGTCATCCTGAAGTTGATCAATCTGTGATCGAAACTGTTGCAAACGGAAATATGTCAACTCTTAATTGCCCAGAAGAAGTTAAGCTAGCTGAAAAGTTAATTGAGATAAACCCTTGGGCCGATATGGTGAGATTTGCTAGGTCAGGCGGAGAAGCGAATGCAATAGCTATTAGAATTGCAAGAGCTGCTTCACAAAAAGATAATGTTGCCATATGCGGTTATCACGGATGGCACGATTGGTATCTTTCAACAAATCTAAGCTCCAAAGAAAACCTAGAGGAGCATCTTCTGCCAGGCTTGGATACTGCCGGAGTTCCGAGCAGTCTTAAAGGCACCACTTTTCCATTTGTTTATAATGATTTCGAAGGGCTAGAGTGTTTAGTAAAAAACGAAAATATTGGAACTATTAAAATGGAAGTGCAGCGCAATAAAAAACCTAAAGAGAATTTTCTTGAAAAAGTCAGAAAATTAGCAACTGATAATAATATAGTGCTAATTTTTGATGAATGCACATCTGGTTTTAGAGAAACATTTGGAGGACTTCATCAAAAATATAAAGTTGAACCAGATATTGCTATGTTTGGAAAAGCTCTTGGTAATGGTTATGCTATAACTGCGACTGTTGGGCGTAAAGAAGTCATGGAAGCTGCTCAAAAATCTTTTATAAGCAGCACATTTTGGACAGAGAGAATTGGTCCCTCGGCTGCTATTAGGACCCTGGAAGTAATGGAGCGTGAACAATCTTGGGAAAAGATTTCAGCCATTGGAGAAAGTATAAAATTAAAGTGGTCAGAATTGGCTAGTCTTTATAACATAGACATTACAACTTCCGGATTAAAAGCTTTGCCTTCGTTCTCTTTTAACAGTAAAAATAACCTTGCATATAAAACTCTCGTAACGCAGGAGATGCTCAAAAGAGGATATCTAGCCTCTAACCTTATTTATGTTTCAATAGTTCATACTCCTGAAGTAGTAGAAAAATATTTTGATGTGCTTGATAGTATTTTTAAAAAAATTAAAGAATGTGAAGAAGGTGTGAATATTCTAGATATGCTAGAGGGTCCAATATGTCATTCTGGTTTCTCTAGGTTGAATTAACAATTAATTATGATTTTAGTCTAAACTTAAATCTAGGTAGCTGGCATCCAGAGGATCACCTTTCTTAAGTTTTTTAACTACTTTTGTTTGTAAGATTTTTTTAAAGTATTTTGGATGCAGTCCATAACCAGGCCTAATAGATCTAACATTTTTTTTAGTTATCTTTTCTCCAGCCTCTATATCTTCTACAGCAAACAATGATCGTGAAAATACTCTATTTTTTTCTTGTTTCTTTGTCAATGTATAGTCTACATTCCCCAAAGAAACTTCTGCCTGCCTAATAGATTTCACCATTTCAGCAAACTCATCTTGATCCATTGAGAATGACGCATCAGGTCCACCAATAGATTTATCAAGGATAAAGTGTTTTTCGATAATTTTAGCTCCTAATGCTATTGATAGAATGGGAGCTACTGATCCCATTGTATGATCTGAAAGACCACTAATAACATCAAATTGTTTTTCTAAATCAGATATCATCAACATATTAGCTTCGTCAAATGGCGCCGGATAACTTGATGTACATTTCAACAAAGCTATTTCATTATTTCCTGCTCCTCTACAAGTATCTACAGCGAGCTTAATATCATCAAAAGTTGAAATTCCAGTAGAGATTATAATTGGCTTCATTTTGGAGGCAGCATATTCAATTAATGGTATATCTGTGATTTCAAAGGATGCTATTTTATATGCAGGCACATCTAAATTTTCTAAAAAATCAACTGCTGTAATGTCAAACGGAGAAGAAAATGATTCCAAGCCTTCATCCCGGCATGTCTGAAATAGTTCTTCGTGCCATTCCCATGGAGTAAAAGCTTGCTGATATAAATCATATAAATATTGTCCATCCCAAATAGTCTCTTGAGCAATCTTAAAGTAATCACTTTTGTGATTAATTGTAATTGTGTCTGGAGTATAAGTTTGAAATTTTACGCAGTTGGCGCCAGCTTCTTTTGCTGCCTTAATGGTATTTTTAGCAGTCTCAAGTGACCCATTATGATTTGCTGACAATTCAGCAATTATAAATGTTGGAGAATTGCTATCAATTGTATGATTACCTATTTTCATAAAACTGCCCAAAAAAGGAATTTATTACATAATACTTAGGTTTTTAATGTAATAAATATTTTTGCTTGTTCAATCGTATTTTCAAGCATAAATTTATTAGTGTAGATGTTAACATTAACATACAAAAAACAAACGAAATAAGAAAACTAATGAAAAAAAAATTTAGGTTAAGTATTAACCATAGCGTTTATCTTGAAGAGTTTAAACAAGGTAATAAGACTCATATCGATGATCTATTTTTTTTGATTCAAAATAAAAAAAATAATATTAGCAACACACATCCTCCATCGAAAAATGATCACAATAAATTTTGTTGCGATCATCCTTATAGAGTTTGGTTTTTGGTTTATGAGGATAAAAAACTTTACGGATCAATTTATATAACTAATGAAAATTCAATAGGTATTAACTTCTTAGATATGAAAGGCAAATGGAATAAAGAAATAATACAGCACATCATACAAAATATAACTCCCATGCCTGCTAAGCCATCTTTAGTACAGAAAAGCTTCTACTGCAATGTGCCTCCAGATGATAAAGAATTCATTGAATTATTGGAGCAAATAGGGGCAAAAGTATCCCAAATTTCTTATAAGTTTAAATAAGATTTACCCATAAATATCTTCAAAAGAATATAAGCCACTTTTATGATATTTATTATCAAAAATTTCTGGATTAAAACATGCAACAAGTATTCTATCTTGAGGTTTATCATTATGTAAAAAATGATCTTTAAGAACTCCTTCTATAATCCAACCTGCATTTAAATAAGCTTTTACGCTTGCAATATTTTCGTAATACATCCCTCCAAAAAGTTTTCTAAGCTTATGAGTTTTAAATGCAATCTTATTTCCTTGCTCAATTGCCTTTACAGCAAGACCTTTGCCGAGATAGTCACGATCTCCAATAAAAACAATCATATCTGATGATAAATTAGACCAATTGACTACGCCTAACTTCAAAACTCCTATTAGCTTTGTATCAGCATTAGAAAAAATTCCATAATGAAAAATATTATTTTCATTTTTACCTCGACGAAACTCTTCCAATAAATTTTCTCGAGTAAATACTCTATTTGACCCAGAATAAAACACCGTATGATCACTAGAATGCCAGCTAACATATTCTTCAGTGAAGTCTGTTTCTTTGAGTTCTTTAAGAAAGATTTCGATCATAATAGATAATTTATAAATTTAGTTAACTAACAAATAATCCAAAAAAAAAATTAAATGCCCTGATAAAGATGTTTCATAAATGGAAATGGAATTTTTACAACCTAAATAATGATAAAAGAAAATATGCTTCAACCTCATAAATATTTGGTTCTCTGAAAAACTTTAGCCTGTGACCTGAATCCAACATATTAAAATCCTCATAGCCCATAATCCATTCTAAAAAAGTATCTTGCTCAGCTGATATCTTGAGATAGGGAGTGGATCTATCTATTGAATTAGTTTCTAACAGAGTATTTGTATTCATCTCTATTTCATACAAAATATCATAGTCTTCTATGGATAAAAAAACTTTGTAATCTGGAAAAAGTTTAAAATTCTCTTGAGCTTTCCACATGTTAGCTCTTGCAGTATTTAACATTTTTGTTAAGCCAGGAGTCTTAGCATTTGTTTCTACATTTTTAACTATTTTTTCTTTTGAGATTTTCCTAAAAAAACTATCTAATTGATCTTTTTTCCAGGGAGTATAAGATCCAGTGGTTATTTTATGTTGATTGATGTCTAACTCCATATCGGGCTGCATCGGAATAATGTTTGATGTTACATTAGAATTATCTCTAACAAAATTTATAATCTTTGTTTGATCCAAGTGCCTTACTTGCAAATAATTCGTTTCAATAGGGTGATCTCCACGAATGGCAAAGCCTCCTGCAACTGGAATTGCTGTTGCCGGTTGTAATATTTCAACTGCTTTTGTAAATGCTTTATTAAATCTATCCATCGCTTGGTTAAAAATTTCTTTCTTTTCTTCTAAGTCTAAATTGCCATACATAGCTGGATAACCGCTTCCTCCACCATCTGGAATAAATGCTAAATCAATATCTGGATATCTTTCTTTAAATAAATAACATTGGTCTTCGGTAGGATGATTGTCATTAAAGTTGAAGATAACCTTTCCTTCTATCTGCATTATCATTCCGCTATCAATTATATTTGCAGCAATATGATCACCCCCCGCTCCGAAAACTTCAAATTCAAGATCATTAAATCCATCAAGCTTATGAAGTTTATTAGGTGCTAAGGCAAAGATATTTTTGAAGCCTTTTCCTATCAACATTTTGTGAAGAAAATTCGGTGGCAAATCCATAATAATTATTGGGGTCTCTTTGTCTATACCATCAAGCGTTGTTGATTCACAGTGATCGCTATGAATATGGGAGATATAAACCAAATCTGGCTTCGGTATTTCTTCGATCTTCTTTGAAGCTGGAGGAAATTGGGTCCAACCCTGAGCAACAGCAGGCCCATTTAACCAAGGATCAAATAGAATATGATACTTTTCTGAAAAAATTGAAAAGCAAGTATTAGCTCTGTGTACTACTCTCATAAATTAAAATGGTGAATAAATAAATTCTATCTTAATTGTTAATATTATGCATCATAGGTTAATTGAACATAAATTGATGATATTTTTTATAATTTATTTTTTAGCATTAAGATTGAAAACATCTATCATGTTCATTCATTGGTTCATCTTAAATTTTTTAGTATTATTCTGGCATAAAAATATTGAAGATTTCGTTCTGTTTGACTGCTCATTATTAATTTTATTCCCACTCAATGGTAGCAGGAGGTTTGCTCGAAATATCATAAACCACCCTGCTAATACCCTCTAACTCATTAACAATTCTATTTGAGACGTGTGCCAAAAAATCATATGGAAGCCTAGCCCAAGTAGCAGTCATAAAATCTACTGTCTCAACCGCTCTAATTGCAATCACATCAGCATATCTCCGCTCATCCCCAACAACACCCACTGATTTAACAGGAAGGTATGCACAAAATGCTTGGCTTACTTGGTGGTATAAGTCCGCTTGAATTAATTCTTCAATAAAAATTGCATCAGCATTTTGAAGAGTTAAAACTTTTTCTTGAGAAATCTCTCCTAGAATTCTTACTCCTAATCCTGGACCAGGAAATGGATGTCGATTTAACATCTCCAATGGAAGTCCAAGCTCAGATCCCATTTTTCTAACTTCATCTTTAAATAAATCACGCAAAGGCTCAACTAATTCCATCTTCATATCATCTGGAAGACCGCCAACATTATGATGAGATTTGATCACCCTAGCCTCTTTAGATTCTGATTCAGAAGATTCAATTACATCAGGATAAATTGTGCCTTGTGCTAAAAAATTCATCTCATCTTTTAATTTGGCAGCTTCATTATCAAAGATATCAATAAAAGTTCTGCCAATAATTTTACGTTTCTGTTCTGGATCTGAGACGCCTTTAAGATGTCTATAAAAAACTTTCTTTGCATCAACAACTAATAAATTTAAATCCATCTTATCTTTGAATAAATTTTCTACATCTTCAGCTTCATTTTTTCGGAGCAATCCATTATCAACAAAAACACAAATTAAATTTTTTCCGATCGCTTGATCTAAAAGCATTGCCGTAACAGATGAATCTACTCCACC
>Ga0315315_10001155_pt1 | contig 23997 bp, 33 predicted proteins | sample M140m3416metaG_FD_203699 | JGI IMG/M metagenome (GOLD analysis project Ga0315315, IMG submission 203699) | Ammonia-oxidizing marine archaeal communities from Monterey Bay, California, United States - M1 40m 3416 | ecosystem: Environmental > Aquatic > Marine > Intertidal zone | place: USA...
GGTTACTCAAGTTCAATAGTAGAAGTAAAAACAGAAATAGAAGAAATATTATGAGAAAACTTGCTATAATAGGTGGATTAAGTTTAATGACTGCTGGTACTACTAATATGTTATGGCACAAGCAAAAGTTTAATAATAACCCTAATACATTTGCAATAGCTACAGGAGGGTTTTTTGTAGCTGTAGGAATAACCTACAAATTTTAATTAAAAACAAATCAAAAATAAAATTATGAATAAAAACAATAATATAGAAATAAATGAAACTACTGATTATGGTAGATTTAAATTTTTACATGGTAATAGAAATGTTAATAAAAACCATGTTCAAAGATTAAAAAACTCAATGACTAAAAATTACTTACACACTGTAATAACAGTCAACGAAAACTATGAAGTCATAGATGGTCAACATAGATTAACAGCTTGCTCAGAACTTGGACTCCCTGTTAAATATGTCATGCTTGAAAATTATGGTTTAAAAGAGGTACAAACTTTTAATGCAATGACATCAAATTGGACTACAGGTCAATATTTAGATTCATATTGCACCAAGGGTTATCAAGATTATATTGATTATAAAAGGTTTAAATTAAAATATAATTTATCACATAGGGAAAATATATTGTTATTATGTTCTCCTGATATTAGAACGCATGAAGAAAAATTTAAAAATGGTTCTTTTGAAATAATTAATTATAAAAAAGCGTGCTATTATGGGGATGAATTATCAAAAGTTGCTGAATTTTATAAAGGATACAATAGAAGGTATTTTGTAAGAGCTATATATTTTTTATTAAATAAATCTGAGTTTTCTATGGATGAATTTTTGCAAAAACTAACATTTCAAAGAACTGCACTTGTTGACTGCGTAAATAGAGATTCATATTTATCTTTAATTGAAGAGATATACAATTATAAAAGAAGAATGAAAATTAATTTAAAATATTAACTAAAAACAAATAAAAACAAATAACAATGAATAAAAAAGAAGAAACAATATATTGTGGTAGTGGTAAAGTTATGAATGACAAATGGTTAAAAGTGACTATTAATCCTACTAAAATCGCTGATTACATACAGGAGTATAACGGTAATAAATTCATCAAACTAAATATTAATATAAAAGATGAGCCAGACCAGTACGATAAAAATGTAAGTATTAGTGTTGATACTTGGAAACCAGAACCACAAGCAGAAACAAAAGCCGTTAGTGATACTTCAAATGATTTACCCTTTTAAATATAATGAAGCAATCGAAGGTCTTACAAGCATTGGGTTTAACGTCACAGGATATACAAAATATGTTAATGAACGGATACACAATGCCAGAGATAGCAAAGAAGTATAAAATAGAATACATTTCTTTAGTACAAGCATATAAAGTACAAAAGAAAAATTACAAGTATGTTGATTTTATACAACCTAAAAAAGAAGTGAAGGATATTAAAAACGTATCCTTCACATTCGATAAACTATATACTGAAGAATCACTTAACGAAGAAGAGCTAATTGCTTACTATAAATACGAATCAAAACACAAAGCATATTATGAATAAAGAAATCGCAAAAGAATTAAATACCAAAGCTAATCACATAGCAAAACTATATTCAAAAAAAGATAGAGAAGGTAATTATAATAATGAAGATTTTAAAGTAAAAGAAGCAATACCAACCTCTGACCATACAGCAACTGTTATAATGCAAAAGAATACAGGAAAGTTAGCTGCTTATTTTTTTTATTATATTAATCGAGGAAAAAGCAAAGGTTGGAAATATTTTGTTCCGACTGATTCTCATATAACTGGTATGAGAGCTTTTGAATATTATAAGCTACAATGCGAAAGAACAAACTATAAACACAATTTTTAATCAAATTATGAAACTAACAAAAAGAAAGGGTTTTAACTTTTTTAGAAGTTATTACGATGTATACAACGAATTAGAGAAAGATAGCGATAAAATACAATTTATTGATGCTTTACTGAATAGGCAGTTTTTAGGTGTTAAACCTACTAATTTAAAAGGCATGGCGAAGTTTGCATACATAAGTCAAACTAATAGTATTGATAGCCAAGTAAAAGGTTATGAAACAAAGACAGGCAATGCCCTATACCAAGACCCTAAGCAAGGGGGTAGCCAACCCCCTAAGCAACAAGAGAAAGGGAAAGTAGAAGAGAAAGAAAAAGAGAAAGGGAAAGAGAAAGTTGCAAAATTTAAAGACCCTTATTTAACTACAACATTTATAAAATGATAGTTAACAAAGAAGATAACTTACAATATTTATTTGCTTTTAAAGAAGGTAAAATTAAACGTGGTTTAGGTATTGGTAATGAATTTGATAATTGGTATGTTCATAAGCGTGGTAGCTTTACTGTTATAGTTGGCCTTGATAATGTAGGGAAAACTTTTTTTATGTTATGGTACTTTTTATGTATAAGTGTAAAACATAATGTTAAATGGTGTATTTGGTCTGGTGAAAATAGTTCAGGACAATTAACAAGAGATTTAATTCAAATGTATGCACAATGTAAATTAAATGAACTAAGTAAAGATGAAATTGATAAATACAATAATAAAATTTCAGAGTGGTTTACTTTTGTTAGTAATAAAAAAATGTATAACCATAAAGATTTATTAAAGATATTTAAACAAAGTAATTGTGATTCATTTGCTCTTGACCCCTTTACAGGTTTAAACCATGATAGAAGAGTAAACCAATATGAACGTAATTATTTAATATGCAATGATATAAGAGATTTTTGCAATACTACTGGTAAATCAATTTATGTAATGACACACCCAATGACAGAATCAGCAAGGAGAGTATTTCCACCAAATCACGAATATGCTGGTTATATACAACCACCAAGAAAATCAGATGTTGAGGGTGGTCAAGTGTTTGCGAATCGCTGCGATTCTTTCCTATCAATACATAGGTTTATTAATTCACCTGAAAGCTGGATGATGACACAAGTAAGAGTAGAAAAAATTAAAGACAAAGAAACTGGAGGAACACCGACTTTGGATAAGCCGCTATGCTTTGATTACAATAGTGGATTAGGATTTACAATTGGTGGTAATAACGTATTAAAACAAAAAAAATGAGATACACATATAAAAACATACAAGAGTTTATTAATTATAAAACTTGGAGTAATAAAAAAAAGATAGATACACTTTTAGAAATAGATTGCAGTTTGTATGCACATCTTGGTACTGATTCAACTAAAGCAGAGAAAGAAGAAGTAAAAAGAAAAAGCATAGACATATATAGAACGATAAAAACATTAGATAAAAAAATGGGTGATTTATTTTTATACTCAGAAGATTTGAAACAATGAACGATTTAGATTATACAATAACAAAGAACAAATTAGAAATATTGCTTTTAAAAGCACAAGAAGGTTTAAAGAGTGGTAAAGTAACACAAAGCAAATTAGATGCGGTAGAAACGCTGCAAAGTAGCTTAAAATGCATGCTGGAGCTTAGGTTTACAATTGATGAAATGAAAAACAAACAAACATTATTAACAATGCAAAATATAAAAGCATACAAAGAAACTGCAGAACTTAAGAAAAAATTTAATACTTTTAAAAAATAAACTATAAATTATGTATATAACAATATTATTAACAGCAACACATTTAACTTGTTTTGTAATAGGTATAATAGTAACACACATCATTGAAAAAAGATTTAAATAAAAAGAAACGAACGCTTAATGAGTACAGACAAACAAAGGACTCGTACTATATTAGCCCTGATAGTCCTGTTGAGTATAACATTGCTTTATTGTGTAGGATATATCCTAATGATGCCGAGTTAGGTGCTAAAATTAGAAAACACTTTGAAAAGATATGAGTTTAAATGCAAATCAAAAAGGTAAAAGGTTCGAGCTAAAAATTGCAAAAGATTTAGCTAAGAAATTTGATACTAATATTAGAAGAACACCTAACAGCGGTGGTTTAAGTATAAAAGGTGATATAATGACAACAAGCGGTATTCTATCTGAGTATAGCTGGGAATGCAAGAACCAAGAGAAATTAAATATCTGGAAAGCATTAGAACAAAGTGAAGGTGATGCACGTGGTACACTAAAAACTCCAGTAGTTGTATTCACTAAGAACTTTGAAAAAGATTACATTGCTTTGCAATATGATGATTTTGTAAATATACTTCTTGAATTAGATGAGTACAGAGGTAGATAATATACTACACATTCTAATAAGAGATGAGAAAACTTGGCTCAATATGGCTGAGGAAATAAGTAGCAGTAGCAAAGTACCAGCAAAAGATTTATTACACGATTTCTACATAGCTTTACATAGTAAAATTGATAGTGGTAAAGTAAAAATCAATGACATTCTGTATAACGATTCACTTAATAAAGCGTTTATATATAAGATGATGCACAATATTTTTATTGATACAATAAGAAATGATAAAGATATTTTAATTGATAAAGAACTAAAAAACATTATAGAAGCAGATAATGAACCATACATTGATATTGAAAAAGTAGTTGATGAAATAGTAAATGAATTTTACTGGTTCGATAGAAAGTTATTTAACTTATATAGAAAGAAGTTCCATAGCATTAGAAAACTATCCGCAGCAACTAATATATCACACGTAGTTGTATGGAGAACTATAAATAATTGTATTAAAGAAATAAAAAAAAAGATTAATGAAAAGTAAAGGTTTAGGAGATACAGTAGAAAAGATTACAAAAGCCACAGGTATAAAGAAAGCTACTGATTGGATATTTGATAAGTTAGGTAAAGATTGCGGATGCTCTGAAAGAAAGAAAAAGCTGAATTCTATGTTTCCATACAAAGTAGAATGCCTCAACGAAGAAGAATATATGTACTTAAAAGGTTTCTTTAACATTAATAAAAACATAGTAAACAACATAGAACAAAAACAACTATTAACAATTCACAATAGAGTATTTAACACCAACAAACAAAGCTCAAGTTGTGGTAGTTGTGTGAAAGGTTTAGTTGATACTATGAAAAGATTATATAACGAATATGAATACGAAAGAGAAAGCAAAAGCAATTGAAAGAAAACTATTAAAATTTTTTAAAGATGAAAACACAGAAAGTAAAAATAACACAGATAAAAAGGAATCCGAACAACCCAAGAATAATAAAAGATAATAAATTTCATAAGTTAGTTACTTCAATAAAAGAGTTTCCAGAGATGTTGGAAATTAGACCAATAGTAGTTAATAAAGATATGATTGTGCTTGGTGGTAATATGCGTTTAAAAGCTTGTCAAGAAGCAGGTTTAAAAGAAGCTCACGTAATACAAGCAGATAAATTAACAGCCGAACAACAGCGAGAATTTATAGTTAAAGACAATGTGGGTTTTGGTGAATGGGATTGGGATATGTTAGCAAATGAATGGGATAATACTAATTTAAAAGATTGGGGTTTAGATGTTTGGAATCCTGAAGAGGAAGTTGACTATTCTTTGTTAGATGATGAAGATTTGAGTAATGAGCTTGATGAAATGACAAACAATGTAAAGAAAGCTATTCAAATAGAATTTGATTTGGAGCATTATGAAGAAGCTGCTGAATTAGTTAAATTTTGGAGAGAGCGAGAAGCTTATATTGGCGGAATGATTATAGAACATTTAAGAAATGAAAAAAATAAAATTAAGTCATAACAATATTGAATTTATTTCAAGGGTCGGAACAAGTGATGAAAAAACCTTCAAAGAAGTTATTGTAAATAATGTTTACGAAAGAAAACAGTTTAAAATTAACAAGGGTGAAAGGTGGGTTGACTTAGGTGGCAACGTTGGTGCTTTTGCTTTAGTTGCTCTTTCTAAAGGTGCTGAGGTAGATATTTACGAGCCAGACCCGTATAATTGCAAGATGATAGAAGAAAATTTAAAGTTAAATAATTATGATGCAAATATATTCAACAAAGCAGTAGTGGCTAACGACAAAAAGAAAATGAAAATGTATGTAGGTAATGATATGCAAGTATGGAGAAATTCAGTTTACAAAAATTGGGGTAATCAAAGTTTTAATGTTGATTGCATACACTTCTCAGAAGTTTTAAATGATACTAATTTATGTTGCAAGATGGATATAGAAGGTGCTGAAATGGATATACTTGAAAACATGAAGTTATTTCCAAAAAAGATGGTTGCTGAATGGAGTTTAGATATAGATACAAACTTAAACAGGTACAGAAAGATTGTAGACAAATTAAAAGTTTCATATTCAAATTTTGTATATAGTAAATATTTATATAATTTACCAGACGATAAATTACCAACAAACATTTTTCCAAAAGCAGATAATTTTTATTGTTATGAATAAAATAGATTTAACACAAATAGAACATCAAACAAAAATTGGCGATATATGCGGACATATAGAACCGAATATAAAAGAAGATAGTATATTTTACTCAGATGGTGAACCAATAGGATTTTACATTAAAGATATTTCCAAACATTCTGAAAAAGCATCTAAATTAGCAGCACTTGCAAATAAAGAATTAAGAAGTAAGAACGTGCCAAAAAGTGTAATGAAACGTTCTTCAGGTTTTGCCGATTCTGAAAATGAAGTATTACAATATTCTACAATTATTGGGAGTGTACCCCCTAAGCCACATATGAGAAGACCTTACCCAACAATAAGCAGCGTACATAATGTAAAATCTGCTCAAACGTTTATAAAATCTATGTTGTTGCTTTGTAGAGAAAGTGAAGATTTGATAAAAAAAATAACACCAAATGTGTATGAAAATCAAGTTAAATTAATTGAGGAAAACGTACCTAAAGATTGGAGATTTAGCAAACTATTTACAAGTAGCATATCTAATTATAATATTCCAGCACCTTTTCACAGAGACAATGCAAATATTAAAGGTTGTGTTAATGTAATTATAGCAAAGAAAAACAACGCTACAGGGGGCAATACAACTGTACCTGATTATGGTGCTACAATGGATAGTTGTGATAATTCAATGCTTGTTTATCCAGCATGGAGAAATGTTCATGGAGTTACACCAATTGTGCCAACATCAAAAGGTGGTTATAGAAATAGTTTAGTATTTTACCCTTTAGCATCATTCAAAAAATATAAGTAATGGCAAACGAACAAAATATAAAAAAACACGAATTTAAAAAAGGTCAAAGCGGTAATCCAAAAGGAAGGCCAAAAGGAAGTTTGAACAGAAGCACAATAGCTCGAAGATGGTTAGAAGCCACAAGGAAAGGAAAGAACCCTATTACAGGAGAAGAGGAGATTTTAACACAAGAAGACGTTATTACATTAGCTTTAATACGTAAAGCAATGGAAGGTGATGTAGCAGCATACAAAGCATTAATGGACTCAGGTTATGGAACAGCAAAAGACACTGTAGATATTAATACAAATAATGTTGGTTTTGATTTTGATGAAATGATGAAGAAGTTAAGCAATAATGCTAAATGAAAAGTTTAATATATTTCCTAACAATACAAGATACTATTTACTAACTGGTGGTCGTGGTTCTGGAAAATCATTTGCAGTTGCTTTAAATACTCTTGTTCTTTCTTTTGATAATAAATGTCAGCATAAGATATTATTTACAAGATATACATTAAGGTCAGCATCTATTTCTATAATACCAGAATTTAAGGAAAAGATAGAGTTAATGGAATGGGAGAATTTATTTCATATAACCAACAATGAAATAACTAATCTTGAAACTGGTAGTAAGATTTTATTTAGAGGTATTAAAACAAGTTCAGGAGACCAGACAGCAAATCTTAAATCGTTACAAGGTATAACAACTTGGATAATAGATGAAGCTGAGGAAATGGTTGATGAAGATATTTTTGATAAAATAGATTTTTCAGTTAGACAAAAAGGTGCAAAAAACAGGGTTGTAATGATTATGAACCCCTCAACAAAAGAGCATTGGATTTATCAAAGGTTTTATGAGAATTCAGGAGTGCAAGCTGGTTACTCTGGAATAAAAGGAGAAACAACGTATTGTCATTCTACTTACTTAGATAATGTAGAACATCTTTCAGAAAGTTATCTAAATAGAATCAATGAAATGAAACAACGTAGACCTCAAAGATATAAACACACTATTGAGGGTGCTTGGTTAGAAAAAGCTGAGGGGGTTATATTTACTGATTGGAGCATTGGAGAATTTAAACAAGTAGGCAAAGTTGTTTATGGCCAAGATTATGGTTTTAGCAATGACCCCTCAACATTAGTTAAAACGAGCATAGACAAAGAAAATAAGGTTATTTATATTCAACTATGTTTCTATCAAACTAAATTAACTACAAGCGAGATATTACAACTAAATAAAAAGTTTGCAGCAGATAATTTAATAGTAGGTGATTCAGCAGAACCAAGATTAATAACAGAACTCAGCAGAGATTGTAATGTTGTACCAGCTATCAAAGGTCAAGGTTCAATAACATTTGGTATTAGTTTACTTCAAGATTATGATTTAGTAATAACTGAAGATAGCACAGAACTAATTAAAGAGTTAAATAATTATTGTTGGTTAGAAAAGAAATCACAAACACCAGTAGATAACTTTAACCACGCTATTGATGCGTTGAGGTATGCAGTTAGTTATCAATTACAGAATCCAAATTTAGGAGAATATCATATTTATTAATATATTTGTTATAGCAAAATAACGGAATCGGGTCCTAACTATTTTGTTTCATAAAAAAGGTAGTCGGCAAAAGAGCGTTACCTTTTTTTTTATATTTGTATATAACGATTCACTAATTTAAACGTTTATATATAAATGAAGCTAACTATTAATATACCAGAAACACTTAATGAGGTTACTTTAAAGCAATACCAAAAGTGGTTAAAGATTGCTGAGGGTAAAGAACTGGATTCATTTCTACAACAAAAGATGGTAGAGATATTTTGTAATATACCACTTAAACAAGTATTACAAATTAAAGCATCTGATATAAACAACATCTGCGAAGAACTTACAAAACTATTTAATAATGAACCTAAATTTATAGATAGGTTTACAATGAATGATAAAGAGTTTGGTTTTATACCAAAGCTGGATGATATTTCTTTTGGTGAATACGTTGATTTAGATACATACCTTGCAGATTGGGAGCTGATGCACAAAGCAATTGGTGTTTTATATAGGCCAATAACATACAAGAAGAAGAAGCAATACTTAATAGAAGATTATGAAAGTTCTGATAAATACGATATGTCAGAAACAACTTTAGATATTGTATTTGGTTCAATTGTTTTTTTTTACAGTTTAAGAAACGAATTACAGAAAACTATCCTGAGTTATTTAGCAACACAACAGGAGATAGAGCTACCTCAGCATCTGCGGGATTCTCTGCAAAGTGGGGCTGGTATCAATCTATCTACGGACTTACTATGGGGAACATTCTTAAATACAATCAAATTACCAAATCAAAACTACACACCTGTTTAATGCATTTAGCATTTGAAAAGGATAAATATGAATTAGAACAACAGATATTAAAAAGAAGCCAACGATGACAAAGCAAGATATATTAGAAGAATTAACAGAACGTAATTTATTAATTGAGAATGAACACATAATTTTAGTTGATGGTTTTGAAGAGGCTTTTTTAGGTATTACAGCTAACAATCCAATACAAGCAATTTACGATTATTGGATATGTTTAGATTTATTAATACAACGTGATAATATGGATTTTGATGATGCTATTGATTCTCTTAATGAATTTATAGAACAAGATTTAGGTAATCATACACCACGATATATTAAAATAATATGAATAGTTTTTATAACATAATAGATAAAATAAAAGAAGTAATTGCAGCAGAACCATTTAACAATGAAATATCATTTGGTGATATTGCTGATATTGATTTAAAGAAGCAAAGTTTGTTTCCGTTAGCACACGTAATGATTAACAATAGTACAATAAATAACAATTATGTAACTTTTAACATTACTATTTTCTTTATGGATTTAGTTGATATTAGCAATGAGCAAACAAACGATTTATTTAGAGGTAATGATAATAGGCAAGATATATTAAATACTCAATTAGCATTAGCCACAAGAGTTATGCGAGTTTTACAAAAAAGTGATTTATATAGAGATAAGTTTGAAGTAATTGATACTGCAAGTTGTGAACCTTTCACAGAAAGATTTGATAATATGCTTGCTGGCTGGGCTGTTACTTTTAATGCTGGTACTAAAGATGAAATGACTTACTGTTAATGGGAAAGTTTCAAGAAGCATTAGAGAAATACGCTAAGTACGTTATACAACAGTCAAGGAGCAACCTAACTAAAAAGAAAAATAACGCATCTAAACAACTATATAATAGTTTAGAGTATAAAATTAAAGGTGATAAAGTTTCGTTTCTTAGTGAGAAGTATGGAGAGTTTATAGATAAAGGTGTTAAGGGTTCAAAAACAACATATCCAGAAAGTTCAGCAAGTCCATTTAAATACACTACTAAACAACCACCAAGTTCAGTATTTGATAAGTGGAGTATAAGAAAGGGAATAGCACCAAGAGATAGTAAAGGAAGATTTATTAAAAGGCAATCATTAAATTTTTTAATTGCAAGAAGTATTAAAAGCAAAGGTATTAGAGCAACATTATTTTTTACAAAACCATTTGAACGTGGTTTAGATTTATACGGAGATGAAATAGTTGCTGGTTATTTAGAAGATAATTTAAAAACACAATGAGTACAATAATTAGAACAAGAAGCCCATTTTTTATAAGAACGCCACAAGAAGCAGATAGTAGTTTAAGTTACTTTCAAATTAACATAACTGTGTTTGGTGGTTTAAGTACATCAACAGAAGTTTGTGATGATTTATATGCTACCTATGCACTACAAAAAAAACCATTAGGAGCTGAAAACTCTGTTACTGTAGATATTAGTGAAATAGTAAACGACCATATAGAACAAATATTTACTGGTACTTATTCTGCATCTTCAGCAACAAGTTCTATTTGGGTAACTGTAGCAACTTCAGCAAGGCAATCAGATGGCACTGTAATTGGTTCTGTAACATCAAATACTTACTTAGCGCAAGAAGGATATAATAAATTTAAAGAAGGAGTTAACTACACAACGGAACCTATTGCAATGATAACAGGCACTCATTTTGAATATCATAAAGGAAGCACACTAACAATTCCAATAAACGTTGAAAGAGTAAGCCAAGTTGAATGGATAGGCAGTAATGGTGTTTCAGTTAGAACAGATACATTTACTGATAATTTAAATCAAAATCAAAAAATACAATTTGCTCAATTAACAGCAACAGATGTTAAAGACATTGCAAGAGTTAAAATTACTTATGACACATCAAGTTTTACTACAATTTACACAACAAGAATTGAAGAATGTAAATATCCTGTAAATAAAATAACATTTGTAAATAGGTGGGGAGCAATGCAAGATTTATTCTTTTTTAAAAAATCTGTAGATAGTTTAGAAAACAGAAGCGAGAACTTTAATAGAAGCATATTTGAAGCAAGAGCAGTACATCTTGACCCACCTGAAGAAGTTGGCCAAGATTGTCAAGAATCTTTAACATTTAATACTTACTCAACCACAGCACACGCGAAGAAAACATTTAATGCAAACGCAACTGAAAGTGTTTTATTAAATAGTGGCTTTGTCAATGAATTAATGAATCCATTTTTTGAGGAGCTAATGGTTAGTGAGTACATCTGGTTAACTGATTCAAGTGCTAACATATATCCAGTTAATTTAAAAGAAAGCTCATTTACTAAAAAAACAAGTTTAAATGATAGATTAATAAACTACACAATGAGTTTTGAAAAAGCATTTGATTTAGTAAATAATATTAGATAATGCAGAAGCTAATTCTATACATACAACCACAATTAACAAACACAACTACTACTCAAGATTTTGTTAGAGTTGATTTAATGGAAGAAGAATTAATTTCATTAACTCAAGTTATTCAAGATGTAAGCGATATAGATAAAGTATTTACTGATTATAGTAGAACTTTTAATATCCCAGCATCTAAAACAAATAACAAAATTTTTAAGCACTGGTATAATCCAGATATACAAGGATTTGATGCAAATGTATTTTGTGAATCAAGAATTGAATTAAACCACTTACATTTTCGATTTGGTAAAATACAATTGAATGAAGTTGTAATGAAACACAATGAGCCATCAATGTATAAAGTAACATTCTTTGGCAACACAGTATCTTTTAAAGATAAAATTAATGATGACCAGCTTTCTGATTTAGTTTGGTTAAATAATTTTAATCACGATGCAGATGCTGACTATATTAAAGCTGCTTTAGAATTTGGAAAAGATGTTACTGTTGATTCTGTAAGTTATACAGATGCAATAATATATCCATTAATAGCGCATTCACAAAGTTATATTTATGATGGCACAGGAAGTCAAAGCAATGGTTTAAATATTAGTAATCATCAAAACGCATCACATCTTGGCAAACGTGGTGTATTTCCAGAAGATTTAAAACCAGCTATTCCAATTAAGAATATTATTAAGGCAATTGAAGAACAATACAATATAACTTTTAAGACAAGTGAGTTTTTTGATTCTACTGCAATGAATAATTTGTATTTATGGTTACATAGAGCAAAAGGAAGAATTACTGGTGATTTAGTTACTGAGCTAACTGGAACAAGTTTTGTTTGTCAAACAACTGCTAACTGTGTTCATTATAATGGTACTGCATATGATTCAGTACAATTTTCTCAAGGTGATTATGTTTTTACACAAAGGTTTTCTGAAAGCGGTAATCCACCAACTCCAATGGAAGAAGGGTTTAAATTTACTGTTACTATAACACCAGCATCAAGTACAATACCTTATACAATAGAAATAGTAGACAGCTTAACAGATAGTGTTGTAACGACTGCAAGTAATTTATTAGGTCCACAAAGTCATTCTATTGGTTATGGTTTTGGTCAATCGAATTCATTAGCATTAAATGAATCAAAAAGATTATTTGCAAGAGTTAGAAGTGTTGATGCTTTAACTTTTTCAGCTTCACTTTCATTAGAACATTCTTTTTATGACCCTAATACACAAAATAGAGATTATGGTTTAACTGCTAATTATAATAGTCAATCTTCAAGTATTGTAACAAGTGCCACAATAATAATTACAGAACAAATACCAGAATTATCAATTAAAGACTTTTTAAATGGTTTGTTTAGAGCATTTAACTTAACTGCATATGTAGATTTTAATGACCAAATAGTTGTTAAAACTTTAGATAATTATTATGCTGGTGGTGATACTTTTGATATTACAGAATATGTTAAAACTGATGAGCATACAGTAGGAGAAGCACTACCATTTTCAAATGTAGATTTAGAATACTCAGAACCTAAAAGCATACTTGCACAAACTTTTAGAAGTATGAACAATAGAAGGTATGGTGAATTAAATTATATTGGTGATGCAACAAAAAAGAGTGAATACAAAATTACTTTACCATTTGAGCATATGTTGTATGAAAGGTTACAAGATAAAACAAGTGGTGCATTAAGTACAGTTCAAGTTGGAAGTTTCTTAGATGATAATTTAGAACCAAGTATAGGCCAACCACTTTTATTTTATAGTATATATCAACAATCAGCAGATGAAGTACATTTTGTTTATAATACAAGACCTGAAGTTTATGGTGCTTTAGCAAGTAATACATCAAATGACCAATACGATTTAACAAGCTATTGGATACCAAGTGCTTGCAATGAATTAGGTACATCAACAACAGCACCTACATATAATTTAAATTTTGGTAGTGAAATAAATACCTATACACTAACTGATTATGGTGGTAATAATAACAGTTTATTTCAAACTTATTATACTAATTACATCACAAGAGTATTTAACAAGAAAACAAGAATATTTAAATTCTCTGCTATACTACCACTTAAAGTATTATTAAATCTAACCTTAGATGATTTAATTGTAGTTGGCACAAGAGCTTATACGATAAATAAAATGTCTACTAAATTACAATCAGGAGAAACAAATTTTGAACTATTAAATGAACCAACGTGAAAACAATATTAGAAGCATTAGAATTTTGTAAAGAAAATAATTTATATAGTGAACATATAAATATAGCATTAGGTATTAATAAAGTACCATTAACACTTAAAGAAGGGTTTAACCAATTAAGAATGAAGAAATGAGTAAAGAAGTAATTGTAACAGTAAAAGCAGACACAAAAAACGCTCAAACTAACGTAAAAGATTTAAACAAAGATTTAAAAGAAACTAAAGGCGATTTATCTGGTGTTGAGAATTTAGCAGATAAAGCTACTGGTGGGTTAATTAGCGGTTTTAAGGGTGTTACATCTACTATTGGTGGAGTTGTAAAAGGTTTTAAAACTATGCGAATGGCAATTATTGCTACAGGTATAGGTGCTTTAGTTATCGCTGTTTCATCATTAATGGCTGCATTTACGTCAAGTGAAGAGGGAGCAAATAAATTTAATAAAATACTTGGTGTACTTGGTGCGGTAGTAGATAATTTTATTGACTTACTTGCTGATTTAGGTGAAAAATTAATATCTGCTTTTGAAAATCCAAAAGAAGCTTTAATGTCTTTTGTTAACTTATTAAAAAACCAAGTAGTTAATAGAATTACAGGTTTATTAGAGTTAATACCTCAGCTTGGAAAAGCAATTAAATTAGTTTTTGAAGGTGAATTTTCTGAAGCAGGAAAAGTAGCAACAAACGCAGTAGGAAAAGTAGCATTAGGCGTTGAGGATGTCACTGAAAAAATACAAGCAGCAACACAAGCTACAAAAGAATTTATTGAAGAAAATATTAAAGATGCTGAAGGTGCTGCAAAGGTTGCTGATATGCGAGCAAAAGCAACTAAACTTGAAAGAGAATTATTAGTTGAACGTTCTAAGTTAGAAAGTGAAATTGCTAATTTAAGGTTAAAATCAAGACAAGAAGAAGAATTTGGAGCAGAAGAAAGGAAGCAAGCTTTATTAGATGCACAAAAATTAGAAGAACAATTACTTGCTAAAGAAACAGAGGTTTTAGAATTAAGAAGAGATGCACAAGTTGAGGAAAACACTTTTGCAAGAAGTAATATAGAAAACCTTGATAAAGAAGCGAACGCAATTGCAGCAGTTAACAGAATAGCAGCAACAAGAGCAAACCAACAAAGAACTACACAAAGAGAGTTAAATACTCTTAATAAACAAATCTTAGCAGAAGAAAAAAGAATTGCTAACGAAAAGAAAAAAATAGCTGATGAAGAAATTAAAAGAAAACAATTAGTTATTGATGCAGATGCAAAAGCACTTGCAATAAAAAAAGCTGCTGATGAAAAAGCACAACAAGAAGAATTAGTAAGAGAGGAGCAACAATTTAATTTATTACAAAAATTAAGAAACACAGCTCAAGAACAAGAGTTATTTGAATTAACACAACAATATGAAAAAAAGTTTGAATTAGCTGAAGGTAATATTGAATTAGAAAAAGCACTTGAAATACAACGTAATATTGATTTAGCAGAAATAGAAGATAAATATGCAAATGAAGCTAAAATAAAAAGAGATGCTATTAATAAGAAAGATGCAGAAGATGCACAACGTTTACAAGATTTAAAAACTGATGCTGTTCTTACTGGTTTAAATACAATATCAAGTTTAACTCAAACATTTGCTGGAGAAAGTGTAGAACAACAAAAAAAAGCATTTAACATTAATAAAGCGGTTGGTATTGCTTCTACATTAGTTCAAACTTTTCAATCAGCACAGGGTGCTTATTTATCACAGTTAAGCATACCATCACCAGATGCGCCAATAAGAGCTAATATAGCAGCTGGTATTGCAACTGCTACAGGTTTGGCTAATGTTGCAGCTATTGCTGCTCAAAAGTTTAAAGCACCTTCAAAACAAAAACCATCTAAAGAAGAAGGCGGTGGTTTAACATCGCCTACACAACCGCCAAGTTTCAATGTGGTGGGTGCAAGCGGGTTTAACCAAGTGGCTGGAGTTTTAGGACAACAACAGCCATTACAAGCGTTTGTAGTAGCTGGGGATGTTACTACCGCACAACAGCTACAAAACAATACAGTACAACAAGCAACTTTTTAAAATAAAATACAATGGATATAATAGAATTAATATTAGATGAAGAAAACGAAGAGATGGTTGGAATAGATGCGGTAAGCATCGTAGAGAATCCAGCTATTGAATCTGACTTTATAACCTTAGCAAGTGATGAGATACAACTTGCAAAAATAGATGAAGAGAAAAAACTACTTCTTGGTGCAGCACTTATACCAAACAAGCCAATATTTAGAAAGCGTAATGAAACTATGTTTTATGTTTACTTTTCAAAAGATACAGTGAGAAGAGCAAGCGAATTGTTTTTTCAAAATAGCAATCAAAACAATGCAACCTTAGAACATCAAATGAGTGTAAATGGTTTAACTGTTGTTGAAAGCTGGATTGTAGAAGATACTAAAATGGATAAATCAGCTAAGTATGGTTTAGAAATGCCAGATGGTACTTGGATGATTTCAATGAAAGTAGAGAATGATGAAATTTGGAATGATTATGTTAAAACTGGTAAAGTAAAAGGTTTTAGTATTGAGGGTTATTTTGCAGATAAAGCACAAATTAAAAAACCAGATACAAAAGCAGAGATGGCAGCTATTGAAGAAGAAGAAGCTGAATATATGCTTAGTAATATTAAAGCACTAATCAAGAAAGATAAAAGAACTAAATCAGGTAAAAAGATAGAATTAGAAACTTATAATGATTATCCACAAGCAGTTAGTAATAATGCTAAAAGAGGTATTGAACTAAACGAAAAAGTTAATAATAAATGTGCAACACAAGTTGGTAAAATAAGAGCGCAACAATTAGCACAAAAAGAAAACATCAGTTTACAAACTTTAAAAAGAATGTACAGCTATTTAAGTAGAGCGCAAGAATATTATGATGAAGGAGATAAAGAAGCGTGTGGAACAATTAGTTATTTATTGTGGGGTGGTAAAGCTGGTTTAAGATGGTCAGAAAGTAAGTTAAAAAAACTCGGTGAAATTAATTTAGCTTCTATGGTAGTTGATGAAACTTTTGCAATTATAGATGACAGATTAGCTTATAGCACACAAGAAAAAGCTGAAGAAATGGCTCAGAATATAGGTTGTGAGGGTTTTCACATTCACGAGTTTGAAGGTAAAAAATGGTATATGCCTTGTAAAGAACATATAAAAAAATAATTATGAAAAGTAAAAAATTTAAAACACCAAGTAATACATCACCTAAAAATACTAATAGAGGTTGTCTTTGTCCTGATGGTAAAAGATATAGCAGAAAGTGTTGTGATGGTTCACTACAAGCGCAAGGTATAGGTTCTATTACTGGTAGTAATTAAAAAAGCATTTATCAATTTAAAGTTTGGTTTTTATTGTTTTTGTTTGTTTTGGTTTAAAATCTTTTCTCCTCTTCTCCATCCTTCAATGTAGTAATCAATATTATTAGGGTCATAACCTAATTCTTTAATTTTTGATTTCAAGAACTTATCTTGTACAGTTCTAAAATTATAGTTATAACCTAATATTTCAAGAAAATTAAATCTGTCATATTTACTTGATTTAAGTTTTTTTGTTGGGTTGTTTGGGGTTGATTTCATTTCTTTTAATTTTAATTAATTATTTATGTAAATATAATTATAAATATTTAATAAACAAGCATTTTTTAAAAAAAAAATTAAAAAAAAATTAAAAAAAAATATAACAGTAAAGGTTTTCAAACGTTTATAGGTATATACTCAAATTATGAAAGCAAACGAAATACTAAACAAAATAAAAAATATTGTTGGTGAAAAAGTTGAACTTTCTGAAGAAAAAATAGAAATGGCTGAAATTACATTAGAAAATGGTACTGTACTTGTTGCAGAATCTTTTGAAGCTGGTAAATCTGTATTTATTAAAACTGATGATGAGCAAATTGCTCTACCAATTGGTGAATATGAATTAGAAGAAGGCAAAATTTTAGTTGTAACTGAAGAAGGTTTAATTGACAGTATTAAAGAAGCTGCTGAAGAAGCGGTCGAAGAAGAAGAATTATCTGAAGAATCTGAAGAAGTTAAAGAAACTGAATTAGAGGAAGAAGAGAAAAAAGAAGAAATGAACTATGTAACCAAAGAAGAGTTTACATCTGCTGTTGAAGAAATCAAAGCAATGATTGACGAAAAACTTGGTAACAAAGAAGAAATGAAGGAAGAAGTAAAAGCGGAAGAAAAAGAAGAACTTTCTGCTGTTGCTCCTGAACCTGTAAAACATAATCCTGAAGCTGAAGTTGATAATAAAGTGAATTTTCATATTGGAAGCAATAGAACAGCTACAACTAAAGACAGGGTTTTTGATAAAATTTTTAACAATAATTAAATAAAATAAAATGGCGAATAGTTTAAATACACCAATTACAAGTACTTATGCTGGTGAGTTTGCGGGGAAATACCTGTCAGCAGCTTTACTGAGTGCTAATACAATTGATAAAGGCGGAATAGAAGTAATGCCTAATATCAAATATAAGTCTACAATGAAGAAAGTAGCAACTGCATCATCTATTATAGGTAATGCTGCTTGTGATTTTTCTGGAACTGCAGACCAAGTAACATTAACTGAAAGATTATTACAACCTGAAGAATTTCAAGTAAACCTTGAGTTCTGTAAGCAAGATTTCCAATCGGATTGGGAAGCTGCTCAAATGGGATATTCTGCATTTGATAAAATGCCACCTAAATTTTCAGATTTCATTATTGGCCACGTAGCTGGTTTAGTAGCTGAAAAAACTGAGCAAAACATTTGGAAAGGTGTTAATGCAAACGCTGGAGAATTTGATGGTTTAACAACTTTAGCTTTAGCTGATGCTGATGTTATTGATGTAGCATCTCACGCTGCTGTAACTGCTGCTAACGTAATTGATAAATTAGGTTCTATTGTTGATGCAGTACCTTCTGCACTTTACAATAAAGAAGATTTACACATTTACGTATCACAAAACATTGCAAGAGCTTATGTTAGAGCTTTAGGTGGTTTTGCTACTTCAATTGGTGCTGCTGGTACTGATTCAAAAGGAACACAATGGTACAACGCTGGTGGACAACTATCTTTTGATGGTGTGAAAATATTTGTTGCTAATGGTTTAGCTGATGATACTGCAATGGCTGCACAAAAATCTAACTTATACTTTGGAACTGGTTTATTAAACGATATGAACGAAGTTAAAGTACTGGATATGAGCGATTTAGACGGAAGTCAGAATGTCAGAGTAATAATGCGTTTTTCTTCTGGTGTACAATACGGAATAGGTTCTGATATAGTTTTATACCACGCCTAAGAATTAATTAATAACAAGGGGGTGTGATTCCCCCTTTATTTAAATTTTAATAATATGGCTTGCGATTTAACAGCTGGTAGAAAAGTACCTTGTAAAGATGTAATTGGTGGTATTGTTAGAGCTTGGTTCATTGATTTTGGTGAATTAGGAACTGTAACAAAAACTGCTGATGAAATTACAGATATGACAGGTACAATAACTGCCTTACAATACGATTTAAAAGGTACTAATAGTTTAGAAACTGCTATTACCTCAAGTAGAGAGAATGGAACAACATTCTTTGAAGAAACATTAACTTTAACATTACCTAAACTATCTAAAGAAGATAATAAGGAACTGAAGCTGATGGCTTACGGTAGACCGCATATATGTGTAGAAGATAGAAACGGAAACTTCTTTTTATGTGGTTTAGAACACGGAATGGAAGTTACTGGCGGAAGTATAGCGACTGGTACTGCATTTGGTGACTTAAGTGGATATAGCTTGACTCTGACAGGTCAAGAATTAGAACCAGCTAATTTTATTGCTGGTGGTACTTCTGCTGACCCTCTTGCTGGAATGAGTTCTGCGACTGTAACCGTTACTGTAGGTACAAATAGTTAAAAAAGACGCGATTAATATAATTGTGTGATTCATAATATATAGTTTGATTGGAGGAGAGGGAGTGATTAACCTCTCCTTTTTTATTAAAAAAATATGCAAATATTAACTACAAGTGGCACACGAATTATTAACTTTATACCAAGAGAAACAATTTCAGGTACTAAAACTTATAAATTAGTGATAAAGTCAGAAGCTCAAAATAAAGTTATAGCAACAGATAATGATGCAACATTTTCTGAACTGGATTACTATTACCAATATTCAACTACACAAGCATTAGTTGAAAACAATTACTATACTATTACAATCACCAATACAACAGATAACGCAATAATTTTTAAAGATAAAATGTACTGTTCAGACCAAACACTTTCAGATTACTCAATCAGTAATGGTGTTTATATAGAACAAAGTACAGGAGATAACAACTTTGTATATTATGGATAACTTACACTTAATACAATTAGGCCAATATGAAAGGCCAACAATTACAGAAGAACGTAATAGAAATTATGTATCAATAGGTGATGATAATAATTATTATCAAAGTTTGATTGATGCTTATATGGATAGCACTACAAACAATGCTGTAATAAATGGTATTGTTAATCAAATATATGGCAAAGGTTTAGATGCTACTGATTCTAATAAAAAACCAGAACAGTATGCACAAATGAGAACATTAATTAAACCTCACGACTTAAGAAATGTTTGTCAAGATTTAAAATTATTAGGTGAGGCAAGTTTTCAAATTACTTACAATGGTAATAAAATATCAGCAATAACACACTTTCCAAGAGAAACGTTAAGAGCTGAAAAAATGAATGATAAAGGTGAAATAAAAAACTATTATTATTCTGCTGATTGGAGCAAAGTTAATAGAAATACAAAACTAAAAAAGTTTCCTGTTTTTGGTAGTGGCGCACAAAATGAGATATATATTGTAAAAAGATATGTTACTGGTTTTTACTATTATTCACCAGCAGATTATAATACCGCCTATGCTACACTTGAAAACGAAATTGCTTGTTATTTAATTAACGATACACAAAATGGTTTTTCAGGTACAAAGGTTGTTAATTTTAATAATGGTGTACCAGATAGAGAAAAACAATTAGCTATTAAGAATGATGTAATGCAAAAGCTAACTGGTAGTTATGGAGAACGCGTAATTGTCGCATTCAATAATAATGCAGAAAGCAAAACAAGTGTTGAAAATATACCGCTTGACAATGCACCTCAGCACTATGAGTATTTAAGTACAGAATGTTCAAAAAAAATTATGTTAACTCATAGAGTTACTTCACCATTATTACTTGGTTTATCTTCTGCTAATGGTTTTTCAAGCAATGCTGATGAAATAGAGAACGCCTCACGTCTTTTTAACAACGTAGTTATACAACCATATCAAAACCTTTTAATTGATAGCTTAGATGCAATATTAGCGGTTAATGATATTAGTTTAAATCTTTACTTTAAAACTATTGAGCCATTAGAGTTTATGGAGTTGGATGAACTTGATAATGAAGAAAAAGAAGAGCAAACAGGTATTAAAGAAGAAGAAGAAAGCACAGAGCTTGAAATAATGGCTTCTAACGCTAAAAAAACTGCTTTAGATGAATTAATTGATTTAGGTATTGATGAAGATGAATTATTGAAAGATTATGAAATGGTTCATAGTGCTGAGGTTGATTATGATTTAGAGGAAGAACTTGATTTTGTAATAACTGAAATAAATAAAACTTCAAAAAAAGAGTTTGCAAGTACAGGAAGTGCAAAACCATATAGAGAGAGTGAACAGGATGGAACTTCAAAAAAGAAAACTGAAGAAGGCACTGAATTTTTAGTTAGATATATGTATGAAGCAGCACCTAACCCAGCAAGTAGCTCAAGAACATTTTGCGATAAAATGATGAGTGCTAAAAAAGTATATCGTAAAGAAGATATTATTGAAATGGGTAAAAAACCTGTTAATTCTGGTTTTGGTAAAGGTGGTTCTGATACGTATTCAATCTGGCTCTATAAAGGTGGTGCAAGATGTAATCACAGATGGACACGTAAACTGTATGCAAAAAAAGGCGGTAGAAGTTTAGGAGAAGCTATTAGTACAACACAAGCTATTAAAAGAGGTTTTAAACCTGAAACAAATGCAAAGAAAGTATCTATTGCACCAAAAAATATGAGATATGCTGGTTATACTGCTGCATATTGGAACAAAATGGGATATAAGAAATGAGTAAAGCACTATTTGTAACAAGACACGATATTTCAGTATTTACTGCTGCTAATGGTAATATAGATAATGATAAAATCTTACCATTTTTAAATCAGGCGCAAGATATACATATACAAAATTATTTAGGTACTGAGTTATATGTTAAAATACAAAATGAAATAGTAGCTGGCACTTTAGCTAATCCTTACTTAGCTTTGTTAAACGATTATATTAAACCAATGCTTCTACATTGGAGTTTAGTTGAATACTTACCTTATGCAGGTGTTAATATTTCAAATGGTGGTATATATACTAAGAATCCTGAAAATAGCACAGCACTAACAAAAGAACACGTAGACAGCTTAGTAGAAAGAAGCCGAACAACAGCGCAGTTTTATACGAATAGATTTATAGATTGGATGCAAAATAACGCAGCTGGATTAATACCTGAGTATTATAGTAATTCTCAAGAGGATATGTATCCAGATGATGTTGCAGATTTTGGAGGTTGGGTACTTTAAAAATATATTATGCCAGATAATAACATAGAATGGGGACAGGGTGGAGTAAACAACAACAACGATTGGGGAAAAGCAAAAGCTAATTCTACCAATAACTTTGGTGCTGTTTATGATAGTTCGCCAAGTGGTGATACTAATATTGCTGGTGGTTCACCTGTTGTATCAATAACCTATTCTGCAAGTGCTTTTTGTGCTGATGCAAGCGACCCTACACCAACTATACAAAACAACGCTGGAGCTGGTACATTTAGTTCTACTACTGGATTAGTATTTATTAGCACAACCACAGGTCAAGTTGATGTTTCTGGTTCAACTGCAGGAAGTTATCTAATTACATATACAGATACAGATTCTGCTACTGCTACATTTAACTTAACTGTTAATGCACTACCAACTGTTATTGTAAGTGTTTCTGCTGGTACAATTTGTAATGGTGAAAGTACAATATTAACTGCAAGTGGTGCTTCTACTTATGTATGGAATGATGGCAATACAGATAATCCAAGAACAGTATCACCAACAACAACAACTTTATTTACTGCTACAGGTACGGATTCAAATGGTTGTTCAAGTTCTGGTGGAACTACAATTACAGTAAATGCTCAAGATAGTGCTGCTTTTAGTTATGCTGCAAGTGCTTATTGTGCTAATGGTACAGACCCTACACCAACAATAACTGGTACTGCTGGCGGTGCTTTTACTTCTACTGCTGGATTAGTTATTAATAGTGGAACTGGTGAAATAGATTTGGATGCTTCTACAGTTGGAACTTATTCAATTACTTATACGACTACAGGAGTTTGTCCAGCTAACCAAAGTACAAACATTACAATTAACGCTGCTGACAATGCTGCTTTTGCTTATTCTGCGAGTAGTTACGAACCAACAGATGCAGACCCAACACCAACTATAACTGGTTTAACAGGTGGAACGTTTAGTGGAACTACTGGTTTAGTAATTAATTCAACTACTGGTGAAATAGATTTAAGTGCTTCTACTGTTGCAAGTCACACTATTACTTATGATACTACTTCAAGTGGTTCAAGTGTTTGTCCAAATACATCTACACAAACAGTAGATATTGCTTTAGCTGGTATTGCTAATAATTACAGTATGAGCTTTGATGGTTCGGATGATTATATAGATGCTGGAAATATTTCAGCACTAAACGGAGCTACGCAAGCAACTTGGTCTTGTTGGTATAGAAGAACAGGTGGCGGGTCTACTTATTTTATGGGTAATTGGGGGAATGGAGCAA
>Ga0315315_10001156_pt1 | contig 23992 bp, 11 predicted proteins | sample M140m3416metaG_FD_203699 | JGI IMG/M metagenome (GOLD analysis project Ga0315315, IMG submission 203699) | Ammonia-oxidizing marine archaeal communities from Monterey Bay, California, United States - M1 40m 3416 | ecosystem: Environmental > Aquatic > Marine > Intertidal zone | place: USA...
ATTCCGACAACCCTTCCCGCAACAGAGCGAGGTCGGCACCATCCCAGATTTCAATACGATCAAGTCGGACAACCGCTGTTGTGTCATCGGATTGAATGTTGAGTCGTTGATATTTTTTTGGGTTCATTCTGTCCTGCCTCCAGTCAAGTTGCTGTAAAGGCGAGTGTTGCAAACAGTGAACCAGAATCGAAAAAACTTGCCGTTAAATGTCGTAACACCCTTTGCCAGAGAGGGTTACAGCTCGCGAGAACTATTTGTACCATTGAGCAAGGCTTGCCTTCCGTTGCCAGTGCGAAACAATTGACGACAGAAGGTGTTGCGGTACTGCATCATTTGAGACTCCCTGCCTGACCTGTCGCACATCAAGAGGCTCTATGTGTCGGAGAGATTGAGCGTCGGGAGCCCGATGCTCACCGTCGCGTAGCCGATGCCACTGAATTTCAGGAGCAGTCTCTTGTCAATTCAATCTCTCAACCATACAAGGCTGACGACGGTCTCAGGAAACAGAGTGGCACATTAACCGGGTGTGACAAATCAGCACAGTGGATGAGGGATGGCAGAAGCATCAATTCGACTTGGCAGTCAGGACGAAGCTCGAGCATTATTCGGTCCGTGCGACCAATATGTTCGCCGAGTGCGCAGCACCACGGAGGCTAACGTTGTCCTGCGTGGAAATGAGATCAGGGTGTTTGGGACCCAAACGCAGGTAAACGAGTGCTGTCGAATTCTCTCTGAATGGCAGAGTGTTCTTGCCAGCAATGGTGAACTTTTACAAAGCGATGTAATCAGGAGTTTGAATCCAGACGTGAACGAAACCACAGCTCAACAACCTGCTGCCAAAGAATTCATTCGCAGAGGCAATCCATCAGGTGCCCTGTCTCGGGATAACACATCAGCCCTTCAACACTCAGATCGTTCTCGTGTCGGATCGATTCAGCCCAAAACAAACGGGCAGAAGCGTTACCTCGAGGCAATGGAAGACAGTTCTTTAGTTTTCAGTGAAGGTCCGGCGGGGTCAGGGAAAACTTACCTTGCGGTGGCGATGGCCCTGCAGGCTTTGGAGGCAGAAGAAGTTCGCAAAGTGGTACTCGTGAGACCTGCCGTTGAAGCCGGGGAAAAACTAGGCTTTCTGCCGGGCGACATGCAGGCCAAAGTGAACCCCTATCTGCAACCGCTACTGGACGCCATGAATGAGATGCTCGAATTCAACCAGGTGCGTCGATACATGAGTAATGACGTGATCGAAGTGGTGCCGCTGGCTTTCATGCGGGGGCGAACACTTAACGATACCTTCATGATTCTGGATGAGGGGCAAAATACAACGGTTACGCAGATGAAGATGTTTTTAACGAGAATGGGAGTCAATTCCCGAATTGTCGTGACCGGTGATTTGACGCAAAACGACCTTCCAGACGGTACTCTCAGTGGTCTGAGAGACGGAATGGAGCGACTTTCCGAAATTGATGGGGTTGCCATTGTTCGGCTCTCAGGAAAGGATATCGTGCGTCACCGCCTTGTGCGCGAGATTGTTTCGGCCTACGACGACGGTTCTGGTTCTTCCCAATGAAAGCGGGTTGTTTTGACCTGAGGGAGTTTTCAGGCCACCGTTGCTCTTCGTTAGATGTTTGACGGGGTTAGGCCAGCGCGACGGACGCAACTCCGTCGGCAGTCAACGTAATGACATTCTTTGGGACACGCCGTGTCCGACAAACTCGAGTCCTCCGCCCGACACAGTCGTGGTGGGAACGACTCCAGCAGTCGCTGCAGGATTACCGGACTGTTAAGCAGTTGCTCATTGGAGCCACGGCTGTTGTCGTATTGCTGCTCGCGCTGCAGGCCTGGCAAACTCGCTTACCCTATCGCGAAGGCCAGTATATCCCGGATGGCATTTTGTCTCGCATCGATTTCCGCGTAGAAAACATTTCAGAAACGTCGCGAGTTCGCCAACTGGCTGAAGACAACGCCCCACTTGTTTTCGCTCAACACAACGAAGTGATCGACAATCTGACAGCCACGTTTCGCAGTCAGTTGAGTGCAGTAGCAAATGCCAAATCTGCGGACAAGCTTGAACCATCTGTTGGCCTGACGTTTGGCCTGAATCAGGACAAGGCGGAGTACGACAATCTGCACGGTCTGCTGACGGAAACGGAATCTGCGGGAGAATTGCTGGATCAGTTGGTTCTCGAATTTTCGCAGTGGCTCAGCGGTGTTCGTATATTGGGAATACTGGATGCCACCGCATTAGCGGCACTGGAAGAACGACCGATCGATCTTTCAGATGAAACCCGAATTGAGATCGTCAGCAACGAAGAAGGTCATCGCCTGCTCAGTGTAGCAGTGTTTTCTGACGTGATTCTGGAAAATCAGCTCGAAGATACCGGAACACTCGGCAAAGCCTGGGCTGATCATTCGACTCTCCAGCCTATCCGGCCGTGGGTAGAAACCTGGCTTACAGCCAGCCTGAAAGGCCACCTGGTCTTCAATGAAAAAGAGACAAACAATCGGCGCCTGATTGCCTTAGATGAAACCGAGCCGCAGTACGATTTCTTCGCAGCCAATAGTGTTCTCATTCCAGCAGGATCTCAAATTACATCGGAAAACAAGCTGCTGTTGGTTCGTGAATTCGAAGAATACGAACTTGTAATTACCAACCGCGAACGGTGCCTGCGCGTGATCGGTGCAGCCGTGATGCTGATTGCGATGGTGGTTCTGATGAGTATGTATATTGGAAGTTCGGAACCTGAGCTTGCGAGTGATCCGACGCAACTGCTCGCACTCGTGGCAATGTGCGGTGCTGCTGTCAGCGCGGGTGCTCTTTTGAGTGCCGATCCATGGCGAGCGGAAATTATTCCCGTGATGGCAACCGTCACCATCGTGGCGATTGTTCATAATAGGGCGTTGGCACTACTGGTCGGATTCTGCCTGTGTGTGATGGTGGCCTTTGCTACGCTGGAACGTCTAGAGCATTTCAGTTTATTGATGTTGCTGTGCGTGACCGTCATTGTTCCCCTGAAGACCGTTTCGTCGCGATCCACCATCATCAAGATCGGTTTTGTTGCAGCACTTGTCGGCTTCTCTTCCGTATGGGGACTGAATCTGCTGCAGGCTCATCCTATGGCCGAATTCTGGCAGAATACTGCGATTCTCAAAGAGAGCCTGAAACTGTCGGGGTGGTCTTTGGTGTGTTGTTTCCTGGTCGCAGGAAGTCTCCCGTTTATCGAACGAGTATTTGGGATCGTGACTGATATCAGCCTGCTGGAACTTACAGCTGTTTCCCATCCATTGCTGCAGGAACTGGCTCGCCGAGCTCCCGGTAGTTATAATCATTCACTGAATGTTGCAGCGATTGGCGAAGCAGCAGCCGACGCGATTGGCGCGCATGGTTTGCTGGTTCGAGTTGGAGCCTACTTCCACGACATTGGCAAGATGCTGAAACCAGAGTACTTCATCGAAAATATGGTCGAAGGACAACAGAGCCAGCATGAAAATTTGACTCCGGCAATGAGTGCACTCATTATCATTGGCCATGTGAAAGACGGATCGGAACTGGCCGAGCAACATAACCTGCCGCAGCACCTTGTCGATTTCGTGGAACAACATCACGGGACGACATTGGTGGAATACTTTTATCACGAAGCGGCCGCTCGAGCAGACGAGGACCACCGCACAGATGCCGATGAATCAACCTTCCGGTATCCGGGGCCAAAGCCTCAGTCAAAGGAAACCGGCGTCATGATGCTGGCGGATGCCGTCGAAAGCGCGAGCCGCACACTGAACGAGCCCACTCCCAAACGTATCCAGTCGCTGGTCAAAGAAATCACTCTAAAACGCCTGCTGGATGGACAATTCGACGAATGTGGGTTAACCATGAGCGAATTGCGAGTGGTGCAGGAATCAGTCGTCAAGACACTATTAGCAGTGTACCACGGTCGCATCAAATACCCAGATTAGAAAACAGCGTCTTGATTCTGTAACGAGCGCACCTGACTCGCATTATATGACATTTGAAGTTGACATCACTACAGATTCGCAATTCGGCTCTGTGGGTCTGGAAAGACTACAGCAGTCTGTCGTGCAGGCGCTGCAGATAGAATCTGTGGCAGAAGCGGTCCTGAGTGTCACGCTCGTTGACAACGCTGCGATTCACGAGATCAACCGCCAGTATTTACAGCATGACTTTGCGACAGACGTGATTAGTTTTCAGCTGGACTGGACCCACCCGGAACTGGACGCCCCTGGAACCGCATCACGCGATCGGTCGGCTGGAGCGCACATCCAGGGAGAAATCATCGCGAGTATTGAGTACGCCGCTGGAGAAGCCGATCGACTGGACTGGGAATTGCAGTCTGAGTTGACACTTTATGTGATCCATGGAATGCTTCACATCTGTGGGTACGACGATTTGGATCCGACGGAAAAGCAGATCATGCAGGCACGTGAGTCGGCGATTCTTAACGAGCTTGGTATGTCGGAGATTCCCAGATGCGCAGCGTGTCCGCAGCCGCCTGATGGTGCAAAGGAGGCTGTGGAGTGACCAGTTTGCTCCGGATACTGCCGGCATTCAGCTTTATCGGTCTCGTCTTCCTTCTTTCTCTGCTGTGTTTTGCGCTTCGCGTTGGCTCGTTGCATCAACTGCAGCAGTTATGTCGTGAACGCAAGCAACCAGGCCGACTGGCCCGCGTGATTGAAGCTCGCCAGCCCGCGTTGTTAGCTTTCGAATTTGCGTTAGTGCTGACGTTGGCAATTGGTAGTTGGCTGGCTGTTCAGTTGCCCGTTCTCCAGTCGTTGCGCGTGCCTTCGAGTTTCGAAGGATTCGAAGTCGCTGCCTGGATCTTCCGACTAATTGGAATGCTCGTGCTGGTATTTTTTGGATGGATTGTTTTGCCCCGTTCCATTGCTCGTGCCCGCGGTGGGCTCCTGCTGTATCACAGCTGGGCGCTGCTGGAAATTGTTCGTCGTACGACAGCTCCGATCTGGAATCTGGCAGATCGATTTGACCGGATTATTCATCGGACAGCAGGTGTCGAAGAACCCGAAGCTCGAACAGGCCATCAACTGGTGAGTGAAATTCGCACACTGGTTGATGAAGGAGAGCGACATGAGGTGATCTGGGCAAGCGGGTCGCGCATGATCCATGGGTTGCTGGATTTACACGACACGGATGTGTCGTCGATTATGACTCCACGCATCGACCTTGTGGTGGTTCCAGCAGGAACCAAATTGCTGGATGCAGTACCGCTGATCATGAAGTGCGGCTACTCGCGGTTTCCTGTGATTCATAACAGCATCGATGACGTTATCGGTGTCCTGTATGCCCGCGATCTCTTGCGTTGCGTTGCCGATAGTGTTGATCTGACGAACAGTACTGTAGAGAGCATTGCCAGGCCAGCCGTCTATGTTCCGGAGTCGCAGCGAATCGATGCATTGATCGATGAAATGCGAGGCCGGAAGATTCAACTGGCAATTGTAGTGGATGAATACAGTGGCGTAGCCGGCGTTGTGACGATGGAAGATATCATGGAAGAAATCGTCGGTGAAATCTCTGATGAATTCGACGCAGAGGAACCACAGTTGATGCATCAAAAAGACGGTATCATCGAAGCTGACGCACGAGTTCACATTGATAATCTCAATGAGGAATATCAGTTGGGGTTACCGGAAGGTACTGACTATGACACTTTGAACGGATTCCTGCTGGCCCAATTTGGCCGTATTCCCGAACCGGGCGAAGCACACCAGTGGCAAAACGTGCGGCTGACAGTTCTTGAGGCAGACGAACGACAGCTCAAGCGGGTCCGACTGGAACGACTGGAATCATCTGTGGAACTGAACGGATCGGATTGACTGCCGGTCAACGAGACGGCACGTACACCGCCGAAAAGCTAAGGTATGATTCTTGAATCGTACTGGTGTCGGTTCGACGTCCTTCGATGCGCAGCCCCCACGCTCGACTTTCGGGCACTTTGACTCGAACCGAATCGTCATCAACAGTATCACACTCAACTTCCGGAGTACCGGGAAGCGGAGGCGAAAATGGCACATGAACATTGGCTCGTTTTTGCCCTCGATCAAACCGAAGTGTGACCGTTCCTTCGATCATTTCTCCACCAAGTTCATCTGTGACTCTTTCGAACCCGCCCTGGCAGGAATAATCGGCAATCTGGAGATCGTCCTGAAGCTGAGTAAGGCCGGTGAAATGATCCACCAGGGGAATACTGGTCGTTTCGTCATGCGGCAATCCCTTCTTTGCAAACGAATCGCGTTGCTTCTTCGGTGGTTCACATGTTCGTTGGTTGCGATGATCTTCGGGTGATTTTGAAGAACGCTTTTTTCGGTTGCCCGGCTGAGTTTCGGCCAGTGGAATCCCGGCTGAGGAATCAACGAGCGGGGAATCCAAATTGTCCACTGATGGCAGCATCCGAAGTGATGACTGGGTACTTGTGGGAGCCTCTTCGGGAGGACAAGCAGCATCTCGAAACGATGTTGCTCGATCACGCAGACGGCGAAAGACACCTTTCCGTTTTTTTGCCGAGAGCTGTTCGGTGGGTTCTTTTTTTCCTGATTGTTGTGGTTCGATTCTGCGTCGGCGCCCAGTTCGTGGGAGCAACTGTTCGTGGTCGCGCCAGGAACCAGGTGCCAGAGATGGGCGTTCCAAATCCTTAACAGCGCCGATAAAGTCAGTGGATTTCAGCCAATCCGGATGCAGGTCCGATACCGAATGAGCACCCAAACCTGCGATAGAAACCTGGCGGAGGTAACTGCGTCGATCACGAGGGATGCCGAAGAATTCCTCCGGGACGGGACTCATCACCGCGATGACCAGCAGAATAAAGAGGCCGAATGTTAGCCAGCCGCTGAGCGGAGAATCCGGCGGCATTGTGCAGAAGGCTATAATGCAGGGAGGAAACAGAGTGGCCGCTGCTGCCAAAGTCAGCGTTGTGGTTTCGGCCGACACACCTCGTGCTGGATTGAACAACATCCAGGCAAACAGACTAACGAATGTGGTAAACGCTGCCAGCAGGAACGCGACCGGCTCAGATGGATCGGAGATTGCGAGGCGTTGAGTACGACTGTCCCAAAGTACCATTGCGGTGACAATCAGCCCCAGCCAGACCGACATGGCAACCAGACGCCTATTTCTCGAGGCGCGGGATGTGGTGAGTTGTCCTGTCATGGCCTCCTGCCTTCATATATCCCGCGTGGTACGCTGGGCGATACGGTGTTTACGAATTATAGGTTTGCTTTATGAAAAGGGGAACCGGGATTTGAAGGCTCAGCTGCACGGGCAAATCGGGAACTTGAGATTGCCTCGATCACTTCCCAATCACTGAACTGTCGCCACAGTTCAGCCTCAGATCATTTCCCGAGGCACTTCACCGCCGGGAACCAAATGGACGGGGCGATTTGACAGGTCTTTAATGCTGTCGTCGACACGAAGTCCAAGAGAATGGTAAACCGTTGCACAGAAGTCTTCTACACCGATCTTGCGAGACGTGGGATGCTCAGCCTTGTCGTTGGTGCTACCAATCACCTGACCGTGCCGGAATCCTCCTCCAGCAAAAAGAACGCTCTGAGCCTGAGGCCAGTGATCACGACCTGCATCCTTGTTGATCCGTGGTGTATGACCGAATTCACCGGCCGTAACAACGAGAGTGTCGTCCAGCATCCCGCGTTCTGCCAAATCCTGAATCAGAACTCCCACACATTTGTCGTGGCGAGGAAGCTTATTATTGAGTGCACTTTCAATGTTGCTGTGATCATCGAAGTAGCCCGTGTTCAGCGACACGAACCGAACACCGGATTCGATGAGTCGTCTGGCAAGCAGAGCCTGTTCACCCCAGCCTGGTCCGTAGCGTGCTTTGAGTTTCGGATCTTCGTCAGATAAATCAAAAGCTTTGCGAACTCGACCGGACAACACAATATCCAGCGCCTGTTGGCCGACCGAATCAAAGGCATCGAATTGCGAGTTTCTATCGACTCGGTGACGCAATCCATCCAGTTGTTGTTGCAACTGAACGCGATTCATCAGCCGTTGTTCACTGAGTCCGTCGACAAGTGAAAAACTCTTGTGGTCGCCGGTTGGCAGTCGACCAGCTTCGTTACCATAACTGAATTCGCCAAAACGAAACGGATTACGTTCAACTCCCAACCATGCTCCACCGTGATAGCCGAATCCCCCATCATTCATGTTAACGCTGGACAGCGATCCAGTTTGTGTAGGCCCCAGCATGTGTGACGCAACGGCTCCCATCGATGGCTGCCGAGGTTCACGGTCGCTACCGCTGGCTCCCAGACGCCCGGTGAGCATCCAGTGAGCGGCCGCCCAGTGGTCTCCATTGTCATGTGAAAAGCTGCGAATCACAGAACAGTGCTTCATCACTTTCGCGTGTTCCGGCATCAACTCGGAGACATCCAGTCCCGGTACGGTGGACGGAATTGGTTTCCACGGCCCACGATATTCCAGTGGAGCCAATGGCTTCATATCAAACGTGTCGAGCTGAGAGGGACCGCCGTGCATCCAGATCAGAATTACCGAGCGTTTTGATTTCCCGCTCACTCCCTGTTGTTCTGCTCGCAGCAAGTCTGGCAGAGACAGTCCGAAAGCGCTCATCGCTCCAATTTGCAGAAACCGACGACGTTGAACTCCATCGCACAAGCTGCGGTTAATGGAACCGTTGATGGTGAGCATGCTAAAACCCAAGCATGGGAGCGAACGTGAGGCGTAAAAACGGGCTGGACTCGGATGGTGACGAAATCAACGGCCAATCGCAATTGCAATCGCCGTTGGTTATGTGATTTGTTGGTGTGTAGGAGGTGCAATCAGTATCGCGAGAAAATCTAGTCATCTTGACCTGTGAATGTTTTAGCCTCGAACCCAGTCTGGACGACTTTGCCGATTGGACAAGGCTGTCTGGGGCTGAGTAAGATGATTGATTGCCTGCCTCACTGAGACAAGCGATTCAACAGTCAGGGACTGGAACCTGCCAAAAAGAAATCGGCGCACGTTTTTCTATGAGGACAGAAGAATACCAGAGGCCCGCTCAGAGAATGTTTTTTTTTCGAGTCCAGTGCTGTAATCTTCAGGAGCTCCTGACTGTCATCGACTTAAACACACATTGCGGGTCCCTCATGTGAGCAGTCCTCAAACGCTCGTAGTGTTTCTTCACGACCGTTTTCAGCATGCTTCCAGTATTTTGACTCGCTCTTCCCGAGCCGACTCTTTTAGTGACTCTTCATCATGGACAAACGACAAATTGGGCCGTTTATTCTTGAGGAACAGATCGGTGTCGGCGGGATGGGCGTAGTCTATCGAGCCACATACCCGAGGAATAACAAACAGGTCGCTGTCAAAATCCTGTCTCCTGGATTGATAGGCGACGAAAAACTGCTCAGGCGTTTCGAACGCGAAATCAAAATCCTCAAACGACTCAACCATCCCAACATTGTCAAATACTACGGCGGGGGTACCGAAAAAAATCAACGTTACTATGCCATGCAGTTCATCAACGGTGGGTCGCTGTATGACGTGATCAAAAAACGCGGCCGATTAAGCTGGGAGCAGGTAATCCACGTTGGACGCCAAGTCTGCTCTGCCCTGGAACACGCTCACAACGCCGGAATTATTCATCGTGATTTGAAGCCAGCTAACCTCTTTCTTTCAACCAAAGGTCGTCTGATGCTGGGCGACTTTGGGATCGCGCGTGATACCGAAGCCACTGCGCTCACGGCAGCCGGTAAAACAGTCGGCACCTATGCCTACATGGCCCCCGAGCAGATCAACGGAGCGCATCCGATTTCGGGCAAAACAGATCTCTATGCCCTGGGGTGTCTGTTATATGAAACACTGGTTGGTGAGCCACCGTTTGTTTCAGACAACCCGGCAGAAATGCTCATGCAACACATAAACGACGATGCTCACAACGTCACAGAGTTTGCTCCCGACTGTCCGGTTTGGCTGGATAAACTCATCGAACGACTGCTGGAAAAGGATCCTGCTGATCGACCATACGATGCACTGGCAGTTCACACAGAACTGGGCGAAATTCGCGACAAGCTAGCCGAAGGAAACAGTGTGGCCGCCACTGCCACATTACCAGCCGGGCAGATTGCGACCCGAGCCGATCAGGATCGACTGCGGAAGTCGATGGGGAAGAAGAAGAAGAAGCGAGACGATGTACCTTTGCATGAACGCACATGGTTTCTGGCAGCCTGCCTGGTCTCACTGGCTGCCCTGACGGCCTGGCTGATGATGCCTCCCAGCGTCGACACGCTGTATGAAAAGGCCATGGCTGTGATGGAGTCCGGGGATTCCACAGCGCGGCGTGAAGCGTTGGATGATTATATCCTGCCAATCCTGGAGCGAGATCCGGGCGGTCCCTATGAGACTGAGGCTCAGATTTGGGCCGATGAGATTCACCTCGAGGTCTTGGAACGTCAGATGGGAACGAAAGCCAAAGGTTTCGGTAAAACGAAGACTCGGCTTGAAAGGGAATATGTTGCTGCACTGAAAGCAGAGCAGGATTTAGACACGAATCCACTCACCGCCATTGAGAGATATGATCAAATTATCCAGAACCTTGAGCAGTACACACCCGAACGATTGCAGGAAGAGGGCCCCCCGGAAGGATTGAGTCCGGATGAATTTCGAATCTGGAATGTCTTGTTCAGGAGACGACTTGAGAAGGCTCGTAAAGGCTTACTGGAAGACATACGGCTTCGTCAGTATTTCTTTGAAAGGATGAAACAGGCAGAGCGACTTGCAGATGATCGTGAAACGGAACAGGCTCATCTCATTTGGGACGTAGCCGCCCGTCGGTACCAGAATGTCAACCGCATCTCCGATTTTCAGCAATACGCGCTGCAACGCCGCGCCGGTAAAAATGCACCGCTTCCGCCAATGAAAGCTGATGTGGAACCCATCGAGAACGAGGAAGGTTCAGCAGAATCAGAAACTGAGTTCCAGCCAGCCAATCGCTGAGATGGACCTCTGAAACTGCCTCAGCAAGGTTTATCCAGCTGCAGACCTGCAACCATCGCCCACGCCTTCGTGAACTGCGATTCAATTGAACGCCAGGCAAAATCTATTCGACTGGCACAGGCGAATGCGTTCGTCACCAGAACGTTGCAGACCTACGAAACAGCTGTCTGATGCATGGAAAACCGGTGCGCAGATTGTCTATCGTTTCTTCCAACCACTAATCAAAACAACTCCCACCTGAATTCGTACGACTCAGCTTTCATTTTCTGGTTGTTTTCCACCGACAGACCCGGCCCAAATACGACATTTCAAAGCCACCGGTTTGCATGTTAATCACCAATCGATTGACGACTACTGTCTTGCACCTTAAGCCAGATCTGACTGGCTGGTTACAAATCGCAAACACGCTATCGATCTGGTTGGAATCCAGACCTGCAACAAGTATCCTGTTTTCTTCCGTGGCATTTCTTTCACGAAAACCCTGCTGCTCTTTTCCGCTATCTGCTCGCAAATTTATTGCAGAACCGGAGTGCGGGACTCATGAAGAAGGTGTTGACCTTTTCCAATCGCAGTCCAGTCAGTTCCCGTGATTCTGAAAATAGCGTGGGCACAAAACATTGTTCGGTAGCTTGTCAAAACCCGCTGCACTTCTCATGAAAAGAACTTTCTTCCTTTCGTCTGCTCAGGCACCTGTCAGAAGGGCAGCGGTAGTGAGCTGTTTTCGGCCACAGGTATGATCGTTGAACGTCCCGAGTTTCGTGGGGATGTTCGATATGGACAGCTTCAATTGCCCACCCGCTATTTGCTGTCGCCACTGGCTGGGTTTACGACACTGCCGTTTCGAGTCATTGTGCGGACGTTGGGTGGTGTTGGCTTGGCAACAACGGACCTCGTGAGCTGCCGTGCTCTATTGTCCCGAAATGAACGTACGATGCAGATGATTGAATCGCATCCTCGGGACAAGCCATTCGCGGTTCAGATCTTTGGCAGCGATCCAGACGATATGACAGCCGCTGCTCAACTGCTACAGGTACGAGGCGTCGACACCATCGATGTCAATATGGGGTGTCCGGTTAATCGGATCGCCAACTCGGGTTCCGGCGCTGGGATGATGTGCCGAATGGATGCCACGGTGTCACTGGTACAGCGAGTTGTAGAATCCGTTGATATTCCGGTGAGCGTCAAGATGCGGCTGGGTTGGGACGAAACTCAGCTGACTGCTCCGGAATTTGCCCGAGCATTTGAACAAGTGGGTGTTTGTGCGATCGCAATTCACGGGCGTACGCGAGCGCAGGGGTTTGGCGGTGCTGTGTCCCTGCATGGCATTCGCAAAGTCGTTGAAGCTGTGAAAAACATTCCAGTGGTGGGCAATGGCGATGTACGCTCGGTTGCCGATGCGGCGCACATGATTAGAGAAACCGGCTGCCATGCCGTTTCAATCGGTCGAGCAGCGTTGGCAAATCCCTGGATTTTTCGCCAATTGGATGAGTGGGAACGCACAGGCAGCTATGCAGCCGTTGGGACGTTTGAAGAACGTCTGCAGTTAATGATGAATCAGTTTGAATTTCTGGAGGAACGTCTAGGTAGTGAACGAGCGATCATTCGATTTCGCAAAATGGCTCACTGGTATCTCAAAGGGATGCGCATTCGTAAACGTCTGCGAGGTGACTTTCAATTTGTGCGAACACGTTCTGAATTTGATGTGGCGATGGAGAAGATCCGCGAGGAAGGTCCGGTTGATGGAAATCGTACGGGTGTACTGACCGATGCTCATATTCCGGTGCCGTCCGGCCCGATCTCCAAGTGGTGAACGTCGCAGACTCGGCCTGCTAATGCATTTGTTTTTTGCGAACAACCATGGGTGCAAATAAACCGAAGTCATGGCGACCAATGGTGTCGCAAATTCTGAAGCATGACTACTGCGTTTCTATAGTCTCACGCTGTTTCTGTTCTTCCTGCCAGACAAAGCCAAACATCATGTTCAGCATTGCGGCATCCATCACTGGCGGTGGGTCGTCCGGCATGGCCAGGTCGCGATTCGTTGTATCGAAGGTCGGATCGTTGGCCCAGTACTCTTTATAGACTCCCAGCTGAGCCGTAAAGAACTCATCCATCTGTGAATCAAATTCAGTCGGCATGGCATTATCGAAGCCAAAGGTTTGGTCCAGAAAGTTAGCCGTGTTCATCACCAGATCCCGGACCGACAATGCGTTGGTCGTTGTCAGGTGATAAATCTGACCATGAAGTGATGACGTTGTGACGACGCGCGTGATACCACGCGAAACCCAGTCCACCGGGACAATGTTTTTCATTTCATCACCAGTGAGTCCCATCATCTTGAGAATTTTGTAGGCGTCGGGGACGATTCTCACTCCAGCCGTAGCAGCAGCAGGTGCAAGCAGAGCTAATGACAGTCGGAGTGGCAGATACGGACCATGAAAAGTGCTGGTATAGCCCGTCTGAGAGTCACCGATGATAATACTGGGTCTCAGAATTGTTGGAGGTGACAAAAGATCTGCGTTCAGGACCTGTTGTTCAGCCTGACGTTTACTTGCTTCATACACATTGCGAGGTTCTGTGTGGCCGGGAACTGCTGTTTCGTAAGCAATTTCTTCAGTCTTCCCACAGACATAAGAAGTCGAAATGTAGAACAACTGTTCAATGCTGTTATTTTCGCAGAACTCCACGACGTTGCGTGTGCCATTGAGGTTGGAGTTCCAGGGTTCATCACCTGCGGGTTGAAACTTGAGACTGGCGGCGCTGTGGATCACAGCTGAACAGTTGGCTGCTGCCCACAGTTGGTCGCTATCCGAAAGCCCTAGATTTGGCTGAGTAATATTGCCTTCCAGCACTCGGGGAGTGGCGAGCTGCCCGGTCGTGGGTTCCCAGTGCTTCATGACTTCATCAATCCGCTCGCTTGCGGAGGTCGTGCGACTGGATCGAACCAGAACGGCAACCGAATAACCCTGTTGCGTGAGGTCGCGTATAAGATACCGGCCAAGAAGGCCGGTGGCTCCGGTCAACAGTATGTGATTCATGGATTACGCTTCTTTGATGTCGAGTGGCAGTATTCGATTTGCCGTTGGATGGTGATTCACAATCTGCATTAGGCAAAGACTGTAGCACCACCATCAACGATAATAGTCTGGCCCTGAATCATGTCACTCATTGGACTTGCCAGCCACGTGATTGCGTTGGCAACGTCCTCCGGCTGCACTCGACGCGGACCTACGCAGGTGCGTGATTCCACATGGGCAAACATTTCTTCGACGCCAGGAATCAAGCGAGCTGAGTCTGTTTCCACAAGACCCGCCTGCACAACGTTGACTCGAACATCATGGTCGCCCAGTTCCAGTGCCATATGACGAGCCACGCTTTCCATCGCAGCTTTCGAACCACCAATCAGTCCGTAAGCAGGAAGTGCTCGGTGAGACCCATGACTGCTGAGTCCAATGACTCTTGCAAAGCCAGCATTCTTTTTGAAAAGTGGCAGAGCGGCCTGGACCAGTGTGATCAACGGCCTCACGTTAGTATTCATTGTCTGTTCGAACTGCATTTCGGTGGACTTCATCAGCTCGCGAAAACCGCCGGAAGCAGCGTTGCTGACAATGATGTCCAATTTCCCGAATTCAACGTCAATGGCTTCCATCATACAGTCGACATCGTCGCGAGCAGAGACATCGGCCTTGACCACCAGGACATTGCGGCCCATAGCGGAGATCGTCTCCGCGACGGTCTCTGCGGCGGCTCGCGACTTGGCGTAGTTCAGCACAATGTCCGCTCCGGCTTTGGCCAGCATAATCGCAGTGGCTTTCCCGATGCCGCGCGAGCTGCCTGTAACAAGTGCGGTTTGTCCGGTGAGATTGATCATGTTTGAATTCCCCAATTCGAACGGATGATTCGTGTCTGTAAGTGTCTGCTGTTTACAAAGATCGAAACGTGACATTTGTTCCATCGCTGGCCACGGTGAGTAACAGGTTCTGACTGATCCGATAAAAACTCAATTGCACTGGCTGTTGTTGTCCCTGGTAGAAACAGACAGCACGGTCTCCATTAAAAGTAACAGACCAGCGTGCCGGTCGAAATTCGTCTTCAGTGCCAGTGGCCTTGAAGGTGGCTTCGCGGGTCGACCAGTTCATCGCGGCGGTCAATGCCGGATCGTCACTTTTATCAATCTGGTGTTGTTCATTGTCATTCATCCAGACAGCGGCAAAGCCGGAAGTCACAGACTTAACGTGAGCCAGGTCGATTCCCACTGTGTTGCAGCTGTTAGTCACAGCGACGGCTACGGTTTGCTCCAGGTGAGTAATAGAAATGTGCAGGTCGACAGGAACTCCGTCGACGTACACCAACGGCCGCGATGTGACTCCTGTTGGATCTTCTGACAGGATCTCAATCTGATGGCGGGTTTCTCTGCCCAACCCCAGCAAAGACATCACAGCCTGTTTTGCCAGCCAGCGAGCGATCTCAAATGATCGTCGTCGGTCAGTCGATAACAGTCGAGCCGCCAACTGCCGCTCTGCCGGTGTCAGGCATGCAGCAGCAACCGTATCTCCGGATTCCGGAGACCCGTCAGACAACCACACCTCGACGGCGTATGTTGTGGCTGGATTTTGCATGAGTACAGATGACATAGCGGAAAAAACAAAGAGTTTTGGCAATAGAGATCGGGATTAGTAGCCAGCCATCGTCAGCCAGCCGGTCTTCACGGGCATGAGTCGTTTCAATGTTAATCCATTCACCTGCATAAACGTTCGATCCGACGAATCCTGCAGGACAAGGTCGTAGGTAGTGAAGTCCTCTTTGAAAGTCGTGCAGCACTTGAATCCAGCAGTGCAGTTTTCGCGTGGCTGCAACATCTTGCCCACGATGATTTCATCGAAGGAATGAGGCAGTTCCGGCGTGTATCCGTAGTACAACCAGGCGTCCGCACCACAGGCCACCACTGCTCCATCAAGAATCGCGGGGTCAATAATCCACTCGGCTTCGACCGGAAAGTCATCTGCCAGGCAGTCTTGCCCAACTTGCAGGTGAGCAGTTCCCTGGAATCTCCAGGGAGCCAGTTTCTTCAGTGTCTGGAAGGCCGGTCCATGCTGAATCGGTGCGTTGGGGGAATAAGGGAAGTCCGTAAGTTCGCCGTGAGGTTGGGAAATCGTGGTTTCCATCGGCAGGGTTTCTGTTCCCAGAGCGATGGTTGCTGTCATCGAGGGTTTGTCTGCTTCAGCCGATTCGAACAACTTAACGGCGACATCGTTACCGGTTCGCTGACACCGAACGACAAGTGTGCGGACATCCGGGGCTGCGAACTTGATGCCGGTCATGATCTGCAGGTTGCGGATGGCAACCGTGCGTTCGCCTGGTTGAGCCAGGACTTCACCTGCTTCTGCCATCATTTCAATGGCCATCACAGCGGGCAGCAACGGAACTTTGTGTAGTGTGTGTTCACTGAGAAAACGGTCAGCAACCGGATTCACAGGAATTGTCACAGTCGCCACATTGTCTTCGATGTTTATGCCGGCTCGCAGCATCAATGGACGTACAACTTTTTCGAGTGCAGTGCTCGCAGGCGGAGTGACCGGTTCAACGTTGACTCGCGCCGACTTTGCCAGCCGTTCTTTGAGCTGATACGAACGATGGCCCACTGCTGTGACTGCCGCCTGTCCATCTGGAGTGAAGCTACGATGACCCCAGGTTGCAGAACCTTCATGCTCACCAACCTGCTGTGCATGTGACACGAGTTCATAGAGTTCTCCCAGCGGCTGATGGAAGATGATTCGCTCGATTCCCCGCAGCAGCTGATCGGTTTCTGCATAACGCTGCAGAATGATATCTGCACCCTGCAGGATTGCATCCAGAATCGCAGGTCGCGCACTGTCTGCCGGGGTGTTCTGACCTGCTGGATCTGCGACACGGAACCAACCCTGATTTCCATCGTTGATCATCGCACCTTTGAGGCGTCCCATAGAAGGGCCATGATACACCGTTCCCACATGGCAAGGATCGAAGTCGTTCGGACTGGTGGCCTGTTTCAGAATTTCCCAATCCGATGGCAGATTTTCCTGAGCCGGTCCGGCAGGATAAACATCTGCCATGATGACTCGAGCGGAAGCGACTGGCCTTGCCGGATCAACAATTCTGTTTCTCTGGTCATTGAATTCGCTGGTCACCAGACATTCGATGCTGCCGTCTGCCTGTCGAGTGGCATGAACCTGAACACGCTGAGTTTTCCCGTCGCGACACCGCACTCCGTTATGAATTTCGCAGTTATGAACTTCAGCGATGACTCCACCTTGATTCAACAACTCCGCCGTCTGCAGGCAGGTTTCCAACAGCATGACACCCGGGACAATGGGCGTGTCTTCGACGAAGTGGTCTGCAACAAGAGGATGCTTGACCGGATCGATCGATAGTTCTGTTATGATTGAATTTGTATCGCAGCTGATGATGCCGTCGACGAATGCCATTGACTGCACCCGGTCGGCCAGTTGATGGGTGGTCGTGATGAATTGACCGTCACGTGTCTGACCTTCCTGATCGAGACTCATGTCACGGTCGACGATAGCCACTTCACCATCAAACGCGTTGATGTCGAATTCATCCAGCAGATGTGAAATGCCTTCGTCGGGCTCGACGAATTTCAGACCGGCAGATTCCAATGCGAATCGACTTTCCGGTCGAGCTGCCATGCCAACTTCGCCCCATGCTGGCCAGTGAATGCCAAAGACTCGACAGTCTGGTCGTTCGGCCCCAAACTGCCATCCCATACGACACAGCAGATCAGAGGCCATTGAATAGTCGGTTTGACCGAGTCCGCCGAAGCGGCCGCTCGTAGAACCGAAACCTACGAAGTACGACAGGTTGTCATTGACGGTATGATCCCACAACCAGCGAGCTCCATCGACTTTTGATGTGACAGTCTGTCGAACCAAATCCGTTTTTTTGCGATCAAATCGAGCGGCTGCTTCGATACCAGCTCCATGAATAATTCCGGTGATCGGACCATGCAGATCTCGAACGGCCTGCAGCATATTGCCAACAGAATCGCGGTCGCTCACGTCACACGCGTGATAGGTCAGATCCAATCCCTGATTTCGCAAGTCCTGCAGCGACTTGGCCAGATTGATTTTGTGATTGAGTGAATTCCAGACATCGATTGGCTTTTGGCCTTCGGCGGCTGCTTCTCTCATCACGTCCTTTTTAAGTTCTTTCAAACCGCCTTCATCCAAAGCCATCCATGCCGGATCGATTTGAGGTTCCGGGCTGCGACCGACCAAATGCAGTCGAACACCAGGAGCATGTCCAAGAGCGGCAGCAATCCGGGCCGTGATGCCTCGCGCTCCCCCGGTCACAACCCATGGCCCCGCCACATCGCCGTTCGCCTGAGGAATGCTGGAGGCTGGTTGAGGAACCATTTTCAGGGTATATCGTTTGCCCCGAATTGTTCCTACTTCGACATCCGACCGTCTAGCGGCGGCTTCTCGACAGAGACCATCAATGATAAGCCGGATTGGTTCGTCAAGAGGCGCATCTAGCACAGTGGCGTTGAGTTCTTGGTGTTCGCGGATGATTCCCTTGAATAATCCAGCGAGTCCGGCACCTGACACGTTACCGACGCGGCGTCGGATTCCGAAGTCACCACCGAGGCGAGTGATCGCAGCCAGGTTTCCGGCTGGCGGTGTTTCTTTGCCTGCCAGATCAGCTCGTAACTGCACCCATTTCTGGATGACGAAGTACGGGACCAGCAGTTGCTGGTCACGCAGAGTGTCCCAGTCAGCCGGTTGCTCGTTGTTTGATGTCATCACCACGAGGTGTTGAATCGATTTTTGATTCCAGCTGACCTCAAGTTGTGAGACCGCCGCCTCGAAATCATTAGTTGCAGCGATGAGGTCAACAACGCTGCCTGCCAACTGCAATCGTTCGGCGAGTGCCTGGGCGTCTGGACTATCGCCAAGTATCAGTACCTTGCCGGCAAACCCAATTCCGGTGGAATCGGTTGACTCCGGCAGTGATTCCTGGAACGAGCGAACGATGTACCGCTGCATAATCCGATCACTTTCGGGCACTCGGTCGAAAGCCTTCAGTGTCGGCGCCGCAGTTATGAGTGCTGCGGCAGGTTCTGTTGCGATTGCTACGTTTGCATTATCGCTGTTACTGTCTGCTCCGTGTTCAGCTGGCCGTCCTACTGCTTCGAAAAAAAAATCCGTGATCGCCTCCAGCGTTGGAAAATCGTCGAGTGACAGATCTGTGATCTGCCCGGCCAGACTCGTCATCTGATAGTGCTCAGCAATTTCACCCAGCAGCTGAGCTTTGCGAATGCTGTCAATGCCCAGGTCGGCTTCGAGGTTGGCATCCCGTCCAACAAGTTCTTCCGGATAGCCAGTTTGCTCAACAACAAACGCGATGGCGAATGTCATCAGTTCCTCTTTGGTCACACTCACAGCCGGAGCTGCTGCCGCAGTGGCAACAGGGGCCACGGCTGAAGCAATGGGCACCACCACTGCAGGTATTTTTGCAGGAGCAACGGCGACTGGCGCAACTGGCAAGGGAGCAACTGAAACCGGTGCAACTGGTGCCACCGCAACCGGAGAGGGTGACGGAGTCGTGGGCGGCGATTCGGCTGCAGGAACGGAACTGCTCTGTGCGACAAAGAAGTCGATGACTGAATTCAGTGTTGGGAAGTCATCCAGTGACATATCCGTGATTTGAGTCGCCAGACTCGTCATCTGATAGTGCTCAGCAATTTCACCCAGCAGCTGAGCTTTGCGAATACTGTCAATGCCCAGATCGGCTTCAAGGTTAGTATCAAGCTCAACAAGTTCTTCCGGATAGCCGGTTTGCTCGACAACAAAACTCACCGTGAATTTTTCAAGGTCTTGTCGCACGACCGCAGCGGCGTTGGTTGCTGGAGCAACAGCCGGAGTGGCGGCGACAGGTGCGAGAGAAGCGGCAACCGCAGCGACTGGCGCAACAGGAGAAGAAAGCACCGGAGCAGCAACAGGTACCTCAGGTGCTGGGGACGCCAGGGAAGCAACTGCCGAGGCGGGCTCAGCTGCATCGGATGAGTCGCTGATCCGCAGAAAGAATTCGATGATTGCATTCAGGTGAGGAAAATCGTCCAGGGACAGGTCGCTAATATGACTTTTGGCCTGCTCGATCTTAAAGGTCTCTGTGATTTCGCCCATCAGCTGAGCTTTGCGAATACTGTCGACCCCCAAATCGGCTTCGAGGTTTGCATCCAGCTCAACGAGTTCCGGTGGGTAGCCGGTTTGTTCGACGACATAGTCCAGCACAAAAGATTCGAGCTTGTCACGGCTGAGTTCCAGGGACGGATCGCAAGCAGCCTGTGCCATCATTGCAGTAGCAGCCTGAGGTGCCGGTGCGACGGATGCGACCGGTGTTGGCGGGACTATTTGCGGACTTACGAAGGGTACAATCGGAGCGGCTGACTCGGCAGGAGCAACTCCGTTAACGGAAGTGCTGGAAGCCGTGCGTGGTGCAGGCTTGTCGGCGACTTTGGCTTGAGCCACTTCCCGCATTTTTGCTCGCCGACGTTCTGTAGCGTCGATCCAGGTAATGCGGCCCTTGTTCCGGTCATCGGTCATGGAGGTGTTTTCCGCAGGAGTGAGAATCACAGGTGGATGAGTAGTGACCGCCTCTGTTACGGTCGCTGGAGTTGGTGCCTGGATGACAGGATCTGCTGTTTGTGGCTGAGATGGAACGGCCCGTGTTGAAGGCGCTGAAGGTGCCATCAACAGTTTGGTTCCGTGAACCATTTCCAGAAGCAGTTTGACTCGAGCCTGTTGTTCTTCGGCATGACCTGGCCGAGCGTCAACGGCCATATGAAGTACAGGCCGTCCTCCAATGATGCGACGGTTCAGGCGTGTGAGAATCTGACGTGGACCACTTTCGATAATGGTACCCGTGTCGCTGGCAATCAGTGTTTCGATGAGCGTTTGCCATCGCACCGGGTCTGTCAGTCCGGCAACCAGGTTGGCTCGAATCTCATCGGGCGTTTCTAGTGGCCGATTGGAACCACCGCTGATGAAACAAATATTCGGCGTGGTTAATGGAATCTGTTCCAGCCCGGCAGCAAGCGGTGCCCTCGCCGACTGCATGAGTCGGCTGTGGTACGGCATTGGCACTCGAATGGTTCGAGTGGCGTAGCGCCCCGATTTGAGTTCTTCGCTCAACTGATCCAAATCTGAAATACGCCCCGCAATGATCGTTTGATCGGGAGCGTTGTAGCAGGCGATGTCACATGGTAGTTGCATTTTTTGCAGCATCTCCGTTACGGTTTCCGGAGTTGCCATTGTGGAAAGCATTGCTGCGTTGGTAATGCCCGTTCCTTCGACGGCATGCGTTCGCTGAATCGTCGCCTGCACAGCAGCTTTCAGATCCCAGGCCCCTGCGGCAACCAGTGCCGGGTATTCCCCGTAACTGTGTCCGGCAACGAAGTCTGGTTTTAATCCGGCTTCCTGCAGTGCGGCCCACGCAGCGAGATCTGCCAGCAGGATGGACAGCTGAGTATTCAGTACATGATTGCCAAGATCTGCAGATTCGTCCTGTGTCAGGAATTCAAACGATGGCAGCTGCAGTGAAGCGAGTGTCGCATTGGCTTCCTGAACGAAAGTCCGGACTGCCGGTGAACTCTGGATCCAATCAGCCAGCATGCCGCTGTATTGCGCCCCCTGTCCTGAGAACACAACGGCCTTGTGTTTGCCGGATTGACCCGGTTCTGTGATTAGGATTCCGTTGTCGCTCAAAATGTGCCGACGTTGATAATCGGCGAGCCCACTTTTGACTGCCGGCAGCTTGCGCGCAAATTCATCCGCATCTGTTGCAACGATGCCCAGGCGAACTTTATCGGCTGAACTGAACTGAGCGACTGGATTGATACTTCCGGCGGCGACAGCTGATTCAAGTTCCGTGGTCGACTGACCGACCAGACGAAGCGACTGTAGTGATGTCAGTTGCTCTGTGGGAGCAGGTGTCGTGACTGCCGGAGCGACTGCAACTGGTGCAGAAACCACTGTGTTTTTGCGTTCGTTGACGCCTTCGATGAGTAGATGCGCGATCGGCCCACCGGGGTCGATGTTGCTCACCAGGATGCGTCCGGCTCCTGGCGGCAGTTGATTTCCGAGTGGAGCAGTTTGCTGAGGTAACACAAATTGATTGCCGCTGTTCCGAATGAGTTCGGACGGTTCGGCACCTGCCGCTGCGACAGGAGCGACTGTTTGGTGTTCCAATTCCAGCATGGCCTTGATGACGGATATCATCCCGCTGGCGCTCAACGAATAACCAATTTGATTCGACGTTGACCCCAACGGCAGCGGGGCCGGTTGAGCGGGCAATGCTCGCTTCATACCTTCGACTTCAGCGGCATCCAGAGCAGGGTCGCAGATGCGAGCTGTTTCAACGGCGTCGATGCGAGCTGCCTCGGCATCCGCCGGCAGGAGTCGTTTGAGGTTTTTAGCGATCCCATCGACTGGATCTTTATCGTTGAACGAGACCTCGATCCCTCGAATGACACCTCGAATTCGATCCCCGTCACGTTCTGCATCTGCCAGACGTTTCAGCAGCACAACACCCACGGCTTCCCCGGGAACGCCGCCATTTTGATTCGCGTCAAATGCGGCTGATCCGCCATCACTCGACAAATTCCCATGCAGGTCCAGAAGCTCAAAGGACGAGATATCCATGCTGCGCTGACCGGCCGCACACATGACGATGTCAGATGCACCGTTGAGCAACATATCTGCAGCGGATTGCAGACAGACAAACGATGAAACATCGGCTGCGTCAAGTGCCCAGGCGCCACCCATGAGGTCATAAGATTTCGTCAATCGCGATGCGAGGGTACTGCTTGTAAAACTGCCTGTCTCGTCACGAAGAGCCGGATAAATATCCATCGTGTGCTCGCGGTAACGAGCCACGATGGAGTCGGCTTCTGCTTCGGTGATTCCATCGGCCATTAATGATTTCTTGAACTCGCGTTCAATAGCTGGAAGTCGCAATCCCACCTGCAGACTGCTGGAAAAATCGCCACCAAACATGGTGCCCACGACAACACTTGCTCGTTCTCTTGGGAAGTTCATGTCGGCCAGACCGGCGTCGGCAAAAGCCTGGTCAGCGGCGTCCAGTAACATGTACTGCAGGGGATTGCTGTTTTGAATTTGTTTGGGAGGAACGCGATGTTTCTTCCAGTTGAATTCGAACCCGCGAATGAAACCACCCATCTTTGATGAAGTCGATTGTGGCCCGGCTTCTGCTGAATGGTACACGTCAGCTTGCCAGCGATCATCGGTGACTTCACTGATCGCCGATTTTCCGCTGGAGACCAATGACCAGAATTCGTCGCTGCTGTTGGCATCTGGCGCGACGACTCCCACGCCCACGACGGCGATAAGATTGTCAGCAGCTGCTGCCGGCTTGATATCAGACGGAACGGCCGATTGAGTTGGCCGCTGAGGTTCCGGACGGTCGTCAAGGATGAAGTGCGAGTTCAGACCACCAATACCGAAGGCGTTGACTGCTGCTCGTCGGACTCCGTGCTGATTCAATTCATTCCACGGCTCAGGCGAGGTCGGAACATAGAACGGAATGTCGTTCCAGGCGATGTCCGGATTGAGTTCTTTGATAGACGGCTGGGGCGGAATGACTCCGTGACGCAGGGCCTGGATGGTTTTACACATTCCCGCCAGTCCGGCACATTCCAGTGTATGGCCGATATTGCCCTTCACACCGCCGATCGGAATTCTCTGCCCTGGAGCGAAAGCTCCTTCCATGGCTTCATTGAGAGCCGAAATCTCTGTAGCGTCGCCGACCTGAGTCGACGTGGCATGACACTCAATGTATTGCAAGCTGCCAGGAGTGACTTCGTTATTGTAGGCTTTGCGAACGGTGTGAATCTGACCTTCGCGACGGGGAGCCCACAAGCTTTTGCCCTTACCGTCTGAACCAATGGAAAGACTACGAATAACACTCAGAATCTGATCGCCATCGGCTTGAGCCTTT
>Ga0315315_10001157_pt1 | contig 23984 bp, 19 predicted proteins | sample M140m3416metaG_FD_203699 | JGI IMG/M metagenome (GOLD analysis project Ga0315315, IMG submission 203699) | Ammonia-oxidizing marine archaeal communities from Monterey Bay, California, United States - M1 40m 3416 | ecosystem: Environmental > Aquatic > Marine > Intertidal zone | place: USA...
CTTAATTCGTTTTCCGCTCCTTGATAGATTTCGACAATACGATCAAGGAGTGCGTGAGTGTTCTCTGGTTCACACGAAAGTTGTGTAACAAAAACACCAGCATCCAGGAAATCATGATGATTGCATGCTGCATGTTCTGCTTTTCCTGAATCAACGAGATCCCAGTAGAGACGGCTACCGGAATCATCTCCGAGTACCACAGCAAGAAGTTTTGCAGCGAAGCGGTCGTTGGTGTCTTCTGCCGGCCCGGGGGACATCCGGACGGCATATTCCAAGGCTGCCTGCTCCCGAGTGATAACGTCAGTGACTATTCCTGATTGTGTGGTAGAAAACTGGGCTTTTCGGTTGGTGGGTGGTGAGGGTTTCCATTCTCCGCAGAGTTGCTGTGTACTTTTGACAAGAGACTCAAAGTCAACTGCGCCGCTTGCTGCCAAAACAAGATTATTGGATGAATAGCGATGCTGATGGTATTCACGCATTGCCTCAACCTTGAGTGCTTCAATTGAGGACGTGCTTCCAAGGACACTGCGTGCGAGTGGGTGGTCTTGGAAAAAAAGAGCCCGACAGCGATCATCAGCACCGAACGGTGGCTGGTCGTCGTACATTTTAATTTCTTCAAGAATTACTTGTTTCTCCGTGACGAAGTCATCTTCTCGAAGAGCTGGTCGCATCATTGCCGAGAGAAGCTCGAGGGCATCATGCTGTTTTTCTGGAAGAACGGCAGCGTAGTAGACCGTGTCTTCCTCGCTGGTGAACGCATTTGCGCTTGCACCCATGAAGTCAAAGCGGAGGTTGATGTCTTCTGCAGATAAGGTGTCAGTTCCCTTAAACACCATGTGTTCAAGGAAGTGGCTGGCACCAGAGATATCGTCGTACTCGTCTCGTGCGCCTGTTTTAACGAAAAAGCCAAGGCTTGCCGAGTGAGCGGCTTCGCTCACTTCCGCTACGATGTCGAGTCCATTTGGAAGTTGCTCATGGCGAAACTGCATCAGATACCTCCAATGGGTCGCGGCCCAAGGAAACAGTGGTTATTTCCTTGAGTGGATTCTTGGCGAGCCATTTTTCAATGCTTTCAACGGAAAGCTCGTCAAGTCGCTTAAGGTCCTCAGCAAGAGTTCGGATCCGTCCAAGGTGAAACCATTGTCTCGCCATTGCGCTTGCTCGTGCTGCCGTTGATTCCTGCTGCATGACAAGTCCACTCTTCGCACGAGCCTTCACTCGGTCAAGCTCATCTTCAGTAATAGTTCCTGGAAGAGCTGCAATTTCATGAAGCATGACATCTAATGTTTCTTGGGCTCGATCCGCAGTAGTGCCGGAGTAGGCCATTGCGGTAGCGAAATCTCGCTGGGTTTGGTAGCCGGCAGAGACGCTGTAGCACAAACCCCTTTTTTCGCGAACCTCTGTAAAGAGCCTTGAGCTTGAGCCTCCACCAAGTACCGCCAGAGCCGCCGTTGCCTGAAGTGAATCTGGGTCACGGTAGGGCGGAACGTCCCAGGCGAGTGCAATATGAGTCTGCTGAGAATCATAAGGGACATGACATATCTTTTCGCCACGCTTACCAACAGTTATCGGGTTGGGAGGCTGTCCCTGCCAGTCATTAAAAAGAGCTTTGATCTGCTTCACAAATTCAGTCCAGTCAAGTCGCCCGGCTACAGAGATGATCATGTCCTGTGGCTGAATGAAGGTATTTACAAATTTTTTCACATCGGTGTGGCTCAGTTCGGTGACATCGGCCGACGTGCCCTCGCTCGGAAGCCCCCATGGGGATGGGTAGTGTGCTCTCCGTAGTGCAAGCATCGTACGGTGTGTGGGGTCATCTTCGGTTCCCGCAAGATTCTGCAGAACGACCTGACGGGCTGGCTCGAACTGCTGTTGGTCCAGGAGTGGACGACGAAGTATGTCCGCGTAGATTTTCAGGGAATCCGGTAATTGTCGAGATACCATTGCCCCGGCAAAACTGCCATGGCTCATTGAAACTGACTGGGACCACTGGACTCCGGCGTTATCGAGTGCAGCAACAAGTTGCTTGCTATCACGGTCGCCAGCTCCCCGGAGCATCAGTTCACCGGCAAGGGTTGCAAGGCCACAGCATGAACGACCAGTTTCACGGCTCGCAAGAGAATCGCAGAGACTGCCAGCGGCAACATGAAAAGACACGGAGACGGATTCGACACCCGGCAAGAACTCGCCGAGTAAAATGATTCCGTTGTCGAGAGTAGCCGTCTGAAGAGTCTGCTTCACGAATTTTTATTTATGCCATACGGACAAATGATCACACAGAGGACGAGGTGATCAGCGGTTTGACGCACCCACTGGCATCATGTGAAGATCCTCGTCTGTATCTGATTCTGCCACATCTTGAGGTGTTTCCGCCACTGCTAACTCCTGAACCACGGAGGAAACCATTGTTGTGATCACGTTCTGCTGACTGTTCCTCAATGAATCATGTTGTGTGTTTTCCTGGTGCAGGCGGCTCGCAGGAAATCCTAAAGGAAGAGAATCGATAGATGAATCGGCTCCATCTTGAAAGAGTGCGGAATCGACTGGTTTGTAAATTGTTTTTGATCTTCGGAAGCCAAGGCGTTGATAGAGCCTGATTGCAGCGATATTTTCTGCAGTCACCTCAAGAGTTACGCGATAGGCACCTGCGGCTTCAAAGCCGGATAATGCTCGTTCTATCAAGGCGCTCCCCAGTCCACTGCCGCGTTGAGAGGGCACTATACCGATGTTCTGTATCGATCCGATTCCGGATTGATCCATGACTCCTTGAATGGTTCCACACCATTCAAGAGGTGCAAACGAAGTTTCATTGAACCCCTTGTAGCGATCAATCTGTCGGGCAATCAACCAGGTAGCGCCGGATAGAAAACCAGGTTTTCTACGGATTTCCTTCATTAGTCTCCGACAGCCTGAAAGTTCACCGAGGCACGGAAAGACCTGTGCATCGATTTCCTGACAGAAGGCTTGATACTTTGTGCGGGCGTGAACATCAAGAAGTGCCTCGTTCCATGGAACGAGTTGATAGCCAACCGGAAGTGATGCCAGAGGCACGTACGATCTGGGCAGATCGACGTCCATTCGGAATCGTTTGCAGTAACCCGAGTCCATGAGGAATAGCCTCTCCCTTTAGAATGGCATAACACACACTCTCTGAACCTAAGACTGCATGATCTTTGCGTCAACTCGCTGGTTTTGAGAAGTCAATTTATTGCGGAAAAGAGTGTTGTGGGGCATGTTACGGAGGTCAGGTGGATTATTCCGGCACTTATGTCTGGTTTTGACTGAAGCGCACACACCTCTAGAGTAAGATACACTTTTTTGAACGCCCAAAAACAGTTTTTTGAGAGGTCGAAAAAGAAATGCCGCGAATCGTCAACGTAATGCTGTTTCTTTGTTTGTTTTTTGCGTCATTGAATAATTCGAAGGCAGCATCGCCCATCCGTGTTATCGCTACGACAACAGTCGTTGCCGATCTGGTGGAACAGGTCGGGGGTGATCTGGTCGCGGTTGAAAGTCTCATGGCAGATGGGGTTGACCCTCATTCCTATCGTGCGACGCCACGAGATATCGACAGACTTGTTCGTGCTGATCTGATTGTTGCCAACGGACTTCATCTGGAAGGAAAGCTGGCAGAACTTCTGGAGCGAATTGGCCGGAAACGTCCTTTTGTAGCAGTTGGTAATGCGGTGCCAAAAGATGAATTGCTTTCCATTGGAAATGATTTGTTTGATCCACACATATGGTTTGATGCAAAACTTTGGAGTTATTGTCCATCTGCGGTTGCTGATGCGCTGTCTCAACTCGATTCCAAGGCTGCTTTCCACTACCGGCAGCGAGCTGAAAAGTATTCCAAAGATCTTTTGGAACTTGATCAGAATGTGAGGAGAGAGTTCAAAGAGATTCCTCAGCAGCGTCGAGTCCTTATTACCGCACACGATGCGTTTCGCTACTTTGGCCGGGCATACGGGCTTGAAGTCATCGGAGTACAGGGAACGAGTACCGAAAGTGAAGCTGGTCTCGCTGACATGAATCAATTGGTGGAGTTGGTTGTCCAGCGAGAAATACCAGCAGTGTTCGTTGAGACGAGTGTGTCGGATCGAAATGTCACGGCATTGATTGAAGGTGCTGCTGCTCGCGGGCATATTGTCCGTCTGGGCGGACGATTGTATTCCGATGCATTGGGGCCTGTTGGAGGAGGTGGTGATACGCTTGAGCGTGCGTTACGTTCAAACGTTGACACAATTATCGGGGCACTCCGTGCGACAAATGCCTCGCAGCATATTGCGGAGTAGCCACCTTTTATTCTGATATGAGCTCGCTGCGAAAGAGATGAACCCGAATGGCTGGAACTAATTCTGCTCGAGAGGTGCAGACCGCTCATCCGATGCTTGAGTGGCACGATCTCACGGTTGCCTATGGCCGCCGTCCAGTCTTATGGAACGTAGACTTTGAAATACAAGACCCGTGTCTCTTCGGAATCATTGGGCCCAATGGTGCAGGAAAGAGCACGCTGCTCAAGGCAAGTTTGGATCTTGTGCGAAGAGCCGGTGGAACCGTGCGGTTTTGGGGGCAACAGCTTGCTGAAGTTCGTTCAAAAATCGCGTATGTTCCCCAGCGAGAAACAGTTGATTGGGACTTTCCGGTCAGCGTCATGGATGTGGTTCGTATGGGTGCGACATCAAGACTTGGCTGGTTTCAACGGGGTGGGAAACGTGAGCGTGAGTTGGCGCTTGCAAGTCTTGATCACGTCGGTCTTGCGGATTTTGCAAATCGACAAATAGGGAAACTCTCTGGAGGGCAGCAGCAGCGTGTCTTTTTAGCTCGAGCACTTGCCCGCGAGGCCGAGATTTATCTTCTCGATGAGCCCATGGCAGGTGTCGACGCTGGCTCGCAGGAGCAGATCTTCAACATTCTCACCGAACTGCGGGATCAGGGGAAATTAGTTGTTGCTGTGCATCACGATATACGCACGGCGGCCGAATGGTTTGATGCAGTTGCTCTTGTTGATATGCGTCTTATTGCAGCCGGTCCAACGGCTGAGGTGCTTACACCGGAAAATCTGACGATGACATACTCTGGTCGCCTCAGCATTCTTGATGAAATTGGAGAAGCGGTGGAGCGGGGAGGAAGGACATCATGATCCATCGAGCCGTCGCTATTGCATTCCTTCCATACAATACCCTTGTTGTTGCTGCTGGTGTTGCAGCAGTAGGGTGTGCTGCAGGTGTGATTGGTACGTTTGGCGTCCTGCGAAAGAGAGCGCTTGTCGGTGATGCTGCAGCACATGCAACGCTTGTTGGAGTCGCATCAGCCTTACTCTTTACAGGACAGCGTGATCTCGGCGTGCTTCTTATTGGTGGTCTACTCTCAGCAATGATTGCTATTGTTCTTTTGGTTCTTATTCGAAAGTTCACCCGCACACGTGATGATGCAGCGACTGCGATTGTACTGAGTGTGTCATTCGGGCTAGGGATTACATTGATTTCGGGAATGGTTAGTCGTGGGATTCCCGGAAGTGGTGGCTTGGAGCGATTCTTGCTTGGGCACACGGCATCGCTGACAGCGCATGACGCACTTTTGCTTGGAAGTGTTTCAGTTATTGGTGTTTTGTGCATCGTGATCGGTTTGAAGGAAGCAACAATGGTTGCGTTTGATCCAGATTTTGCCGCGGCGGCCGGATGGCCAGCAGCGACAATAGATCTCGTGTTGATTGCGCTGATTGCGGTGATGGTTGTTGTTGGACTGCCAGCAGCCGGGGCAGTCTTGGTCACGGCGCTTGTGGTTATTCCTCCGGCTGTTGCCAGGCAATGGACAGAACGGCTTATTCCCATGCTTGTCATTGCCGGATTGGTCGGATTACTCAGCGCACTGGCCGGGGTTGTTCTTAGTAGCCTCGCTGTGCAGGTGCCAACAGGCCCGGTTGTCGTTCTCGTGGCGACAGCATTCTTGATCCTTTCCATTCTGGTGGCACCGTGTCGGGGGATTCTATGGAGGACGCGAGTAGTGATTGGATTGTCCTCTGTATCCCTCACGAAAACAGAAGGCGGGGCAGACACTCCTCGGGTAATGGAGCGAAAGCTGTGACTCCTTTGACGGCTAACGCTACGTTGCTCTCTTGGTTGGATTCCATTGGGCCGTTGCACGGATGGGCGATTGCTACGGCAGCGGTTGTTTCTGCGTGCTGCGCAATTGTAGGCACACCCCTGGTTGTTCGTCGGATGAGCTTACTGGGAGATGCAATCAGCCATGCGGTTCTTCCTGGGCTTGTCGTGGCCGTGCTTCTTGGGGCTCAGCCCGGTGGCATTGGTGTACTGATTGGGGCAACGGTAGCAGCAATGGTGACGGTCTGGTTCACTCGATTTCTGTATCGTCAGGCAGGGCTGTGGGAGGATGCAAGCGTTGGGGTCTCCTTTACAACATTGTTCGCTGCTGGAGTTCTTCTGGTAACACTATCTGGTTCGCGCGTTGATCTTGATCCTGGCTGTGTGCTCTACGGCATTCTTGAACTGGTTCCTTTTGACACCGTGAATGTGTACGGGAGGGATATTCCAAGGGCTTTTTTATCCGCGTCATTCGTGTTGTTGCTTGTGAGTTCTGGCATGTGGTGCACATGGCGGTGGCAGCTCTTCACTGCCTTTGATTGCGATGCTGCCAAAGCTGCCGGTGTGCCAACTGTTGCAGTGACCATGGGTCTATTAGTAGGCGTCTCACTGGCTACAGTTGCCGGCTTTGTAGCAGTCGGCGCTATTCTTGTCGTTGCGATGCTTGTGGTGCCTGCTGCAGCTGCGGAGCGGTTGGTTCATAGGCTTCATTATGCAGTATGGTTGGCCGTTGTGATTGCTGTGGTTGGAGCTGTTGGGGGCTATCTTCTTGCGTGGAGGCTCGGGACGTCTGCCGCTGGCATGATGGCGGTTGTTTTGGGAGTTGAGTATGTCATTGCCATCCTTGTTGCTCCTGATGATGGAGTCGTTGCTCGCTTGATTTCGAAGCTTGTCTATCTCTGGCGAGTGCAATGCGAAGATCGGCTGGCCTCACTTTGGAGAGCAGAGGAATCAGGGCAAGCGAGAGACGGAGACGCATTCGGTGGGCTGGTGAATCGATGGTTGTGTGTGAATGGGCAGGTCCGAAAACAGGAGAACGGTCTTGTTCTGACTCCACAGGGGCGGTTGAACGCGGAAGTCATCGTACGGTCTCATCGGTTATGGGAAACCTGGCTTGGTAGGCACGTGGATTTGCCAGTCGATCACCTTCACCCGCCTGCAGAGTGGATTGAGCATCATCTTGGAGAGCAAGTTCGGAAACGTATTGAAAATGAGCTTGGAAACGAAGATGTCGACCCTCACGGAAGTGTTATTCCGCGGGAAAAAAAGTAGCCCATGCCGAACTATTGCATTGCTTGAGTTCCAGCTGATTCGGTTCATCGCGGCAGGCCGTTTGAGGTATCAAAACTGGTCAGGGTCTAAGGTCATCGCTGAGGGGACAGGAAGAGTCATGAACCGCGTATTTCCTACAAACGGTACGAACTCGGTGCCGAAGCAGTCAGTTCCTGAGGGAAAGGCCATTAAGTTAGCGGGTTTATTTGCGTTCACGCTTTAGCGAGGGTATAGCCAAGTGATAGCGTGAGCGGTTCTATACGCCTAAAAAGAGGGTTTTAGACCCTTCACTTCGATGGCATTTGCCACCGGAATGAGTGGTGTTCGGACTGCTAAGATAACTGTTTATTGGACTAACGCAGTGCACGGGAAAATGATGCAACTTGTGAAGGAACGTTCTCCACGAAATCCAGTACTGATCGCACTGATCACGATGTCATTGCTGCCGCTGGGGATTCTCGGTGTCGCAATGTATCAGTCGGCGTTGGTGGCAATACGGGAAGCTGCATTCCAGCGGGTTGAACTGGCATCTGATCTGATAGCAAATACAGTGAGTCTCAGCTACGCTGAACTCGCAGCAGAAATTCAGGTGACGGCCTCTCTTCCTCGTGTTGAAACAAGTTCTGCTGAGTTGATCAAAGGTTTTGTTGAGTTTGATTTGAATCCGGCAGATGAAGATCGTGTTCGCAGCGGTCTACTCAGTTATTATGCAAAAGAATTAGGTGGAGATGCGGATGAAGATTCGAAGCAGAAGGATGCACTGAAGGCTGACGCAATTGTTCAAGGACTACAAGGCCCCGGATTATTTCTTCACGATCTTTACGTACGAAGCAATTCGAATGGCGGCGACAGCAAAAGTCCTCTAGACGACGCAGGTGACGGTTCGTCGTACTCTGCTGGCCATGCTGAACTTCATCCAGTCATGCGGAGCATAAAGGAAAGGCTGCGGCTGTATGATGTTTTGCTTGTCGATGCAAGTACCCGAAACGTCGTGTACAGCGTTAATAAAGGTCATGATTTTGGTGTCGTGTTTTCAAATGCAGCAGAGCAGACCGGTCCCTTTGACGCGGTTGATACACTTCTTGATGGGGCAGTAAAAGACGGTTTTACATGTGTTGACTATACGGCGTACGGGCCGGCAGGAGTCCCTGTTCTCAGCCTCGCTACGTTAGTTCAGAGTGAAGGTAACGTGTCTGGGGTTCTACTTTTTCTTGTTTCATTCGATCAGCTGGATCAAATGATTTCAAAGAGCAATACCGCCTCGGGTAGCGTTTCGTATGAGGTGTATGGAGACGAGTGGGCGCGAGCGACCGGTGGAGAATCTCCTGAAGCAAAAGCCCATCTTTTTGTTTCTGACGAAGCACAGCAAAAGTTCAATTTCTTTACAGACTCTAAAAGCTCTGCATCTGGTAATGAGGAGAAATCTCGAGCCTTACTGTGTTCTGCTTCGGTGAAGACAATTTGTCCGCAGGCAGTCAATTCAGATATTTCATGGATGCTCGTTGCGACAACGCCTGAAGCGGATGTTATGGCGTCAGCGTTTGCTGTTAAGATATTCGGACAGACGGTTTTCGGAGTCACTACTGTTGCAATCCTTTTGTCGGCATTCATTCTCGCGCGTTTACTCACGAAACGTCATGCAGAACAGCTTAGGCTCTCTGAAATGGTTACGAATACTTCTGTACAACTGGTGCAGGCTGATGCAGAACTTGAAGTTGTATATCTTAACCCAGCCTCAGAACAGGCACTGAAACTACACCCCGATATTGGTGGTGATGGTGTCGGTGTCACGCTGTCGGAACTTTTCGGGCAACAACCCGAAGATTTTGAATTCATGAAAGATCCGGCCTGTCTGCCGCAGGCAATTCAGGTTCACTCTGGTAGTGAGGAGCTGGAGCTCCACGTGTCTGCAATCGAGGGTCGTCACGGTGAATTTCTTGGTCCTATGGTGACATGGAGCATTGTGACAGAAAAGGCCCGTGCAGAAGAGCGAGAGCGACTTCTTTCGGAGCAAATAATGGCTTCAAAAGATTCCCTCGAGAAGTCGCAGCGAGTCTTGCAGCACGGCGTCGATTTACTCTCCAGCCTTTTTGAAGCTGCTTCAGCTGGGGATCTCACCAGAGAGGTTGCTCTTGAGGGGAGTGACCAACTTGCAGCATTGGGTCGCAACGCTCGTGACATGCTTAAGAATCTTCGTGAAGTCATTTCTAAAATCGCAGCTGCCGCGGAGCAGCACGGTGAGGGATCGCGAATGATTGCAGACAGCGCAGCAAGCCTCAGTGAGGGAGCGCAGAATCAGGCGGCGAGTATTGAAGAGATTAGTTCTGCGATGGATGAACTGGCGACGTCGATTGTTGATGTCTCGGGTAATGCTGCTAATTGTCAGAAGGAAGCAAATAAGACAGTGAATCTCGCGCAGGCCGGCAGCCAGGCAGTCCGCGATGCAGTTGACTCCATGAAGGCGATTCATAGTTCTTCTGAACAGATTCGTGACATTATTACGATCATCAGTGACATCACTTCCCAAACAAATCTACTCGCTTTAAATGCAGCGATTGAAGCTGCACGGGCTGGCGAGCATGGCCTTGGCTTTGCCGTTGTTGCCGAGGAAGTTCGCAAGCTTGCCAATCGTACAAGTGAAGCTACAACAGATATTACGCAGTTGATTAATGAGTCGTCTGCAAGAATCCAAAAAGGTGCGTCGCTCTCCGAGATTGTTGGCGGATCACTTGAGTCAATTGTTACAGCCGCTGATACGACAGCGAATGCGGTTGGTGAAATCGCAATGTCGAGTGAGTCGCAGGCAAGGAACGCTGCAGAAGTAAAGAGGACAATTTCATTGGTGTCACAGACGATTGAAAGTAACGCAGCGGCGTCAGAAGAACTTGCCGCAAGCTCAGAAGAACTTGGTGCACAGGCACAGGGGCTATGGGAATTGGTCAGGCAGTTTAGACTCTAGTCCGTTTCTTGAAGAAATCGCTGGTTTCGGTGGCCATGCAACAGGTTGAATCTGTTCCCGCTCGTGGCACAGGTTGCCATGCACGCTGAAAATGTCCGGTTGTCAGTTCGTCAAGAACGGCATCGTTTTTACGGAATGGCTTCTGTATAGTCCGATGAATTATTTTGCCTCCCAAGCACATATGTAAAAAAATCTCATGTCCGACTACGCAAATCTTGATTTTACGACGTGGTCTTCGAAAGCGGAACTTGTGGGTGACGTTGCTGAAGTGCTTTCACCTCAATTATTGAAGCAGTATTCCGGTATATCACTAAAGCGGCCGGGCTATGTTTTTCGAGATGGCCTCGACAATTCGTACCGCTCCTTCATTATCTCAGATGATGACCGCAAGTGGTGGAGCATTCTGTGGACTGGGGATCGAGTGCAGGCTGATAATCTGCTCGATGTTGCCATTGATGTCTGGCAGTCACGCCTTCGTAACGTTCTTGATGAATCGTGACATCCTGCTGTGACAGGCTCTTGTGTCGATCAACCCTCAAGACGACGGAGTAGTTTGATATTTCGAATATCGTTTTTCGGGTCCGGCTTGCCGTCGCCCCCCTCTTTTGGTGTCTCGAGAATGAAGGGGACATTTCTGATTTTCGGGTGAGTTACAAGCAGTTTGAAGGCCTGGCGTCCGATGGCGCCCTGACCGATTCCTTCGTGGCGATCGACGTGTGAACCCTGCTCGCGTTTGGAATCATTTGCATGAATAACCTTGAGTCGCGAAAGGCCTATTGTGTTGTCAAATTGCCGAATCGTTTCGTCAAGCGATTTTTTTGGTTGGAGTGGATAGCCAGCGGCAAAAACATGACATGTATCAAGGCAGACGGCAACACGTTTCTGGACCGATTTGATTTTGTCGATGCGATGAAGCATGGCAGCGATTTCTTCAAATGTATCACCCAGACAGGTGCCTTGGCCGGCTGTAGTTTCGATGAGAATACCACTGTTGAGTTTTTTGGTTCTGCGTAATGATTCTATAATTCCATCAGCGGCCCGGTTGACAGCCACCGTACGGTCTTGTCCCCCAGCAGCTCCTGGGTGCGCCACCACCCATGGAATTCCGAGAAGGTCTGCTCGTTCTAATTCCGTCACGAGTCCTTGTATTGATTTCTCACGGAGTGTGTCATCTCCAGACGCTGGATTGATGAGATACGAATCATGCGCAATGACAAGTTTCAGGTTGGCCTTGCTTACTGCTTCTCGGAAGGCCGTAGCAATCTCTTGGTCGATAGGCTTTACAGCCCACTGATTTACGTTTCGGGTAAATATCTGCATGCAGTCACAACCGGTCTCGGTTGCTCGCTCGACAGCTTTGGGCAGTCCTCCGGATATTGATTGATGTGCTCCAAAGAGGCGAGCCGAACGTTTGCCAGAGGACGATGTGCGTGTTGCAGAAGGCTTTTTCTTTGCTACTTTTGGCATCATACTTCTTTGGGTAAGAAAGGAAGAAAAGGGGGGCTACTCGTTGAGGATATTCTTCTTTTGCCCATTGATCAAAGGAAGTTTACACTGAGAACATGGCGGCTGTGTTTCAGGGCATCGTTCCAGCACGAACGGAAAATCAAATGGTCCCAGTTTTATCATTTCTTGTCATTGTCCTTGGTATTGCAACAGGGCTTATGCTCACTGTTATGGTCGTTCGCCCTGTTCAAGCAGCGAGACGAGCAGAGAGGCTTGCGCGTATTCAAAGGGATTTTCGTCGTCAAAGAGAACAGCTTGAGGCAAAGTTTATTGATGAAGCAGCTTCAAGTGGAAAGCCTCGTGGTCTGAGATGGTCGGACGTAGCGTTTGATGATGACGTCATGTATGCTCGCGACCGAAAAACTGGTGGCCTGAAAGCTCTTGTTGCTATAGAAGTTTGTTTCGAGGCCATTGAGGGCGGTGGCATGGAGGAAGTTGAGGCAGTGTCGAACGTTCGAGCGGCAACAGCCGAGTTCCTTCATGATGGTGAGCGTTGGTTTACCAAAGGGCGAGTGTTTTTCAATCTTGGGCCAAAAGGACTCATTCGATACCTTCATGCTGATCTCGAATCCGTTGAGTGTGGAGCGACAGCAGGAACGAATCCATCAGCGACGAAACCATCTGCTCTCTAGGGCAGGCGCAGAACGTCTTATCCGGCAGCAGAAAATAGGCGAACAGCGTGGACTTTGTGTTCCGGTTCAAGGGAAAAATCTACGAATCACCGGTTTGTAAAGCCGCAGTTTCCCATTCTCGCTCAGTATAGTGTTCAGACTGTCATCCACTGACGCTACACGCCGATATATCTCGCAGGGTCAATTTCAGTGTTGTTTGCTGACAGGTGGTGGGGGTATGGACAGGCCGGTATTCAGAACGTTCTTTGATCGAAATTGGTGCCTTCTTGTGCTGGCGTCATTTGTGCTGGCGTCATTGGTGTCTTTGCCGTGTTCCTTCGCAGTTCAACCTGCGCCAACGATTCGCGAGCCTGCGAAGACACAAAAAGAACGATGTGCTGCGGCAGAAGGGTATCTGTCTGATAGTTGCGAATATTGGCACGCGGCCAATCGAATGAGAACGGACTGTTCGCATCTTACTGTCGAAGCCTATTACGCTGCCGCGGAAGCTGCCTGGAACGCCATTTGGTCTGCACCGGAGTCACCAGCCATTGTCGAAGATGCAACAAATGCCTACGGCGATGCACTGAATGGTCTGCTGCAAGCAGCTAGGGAGCAGGGGCGGCTCCAGCCTGAGGGCCTCTGGATCGGGTCACGATATAGGCCAATCTGCATTCCAATCGTTCTCAAAGGGTTACCGGTTTCTCCATGCAACATTGAAAGTATTGAGCCATTTCAACCGCCGAATGACAAACGACTTGCTCGCAGATACTATCGGCCGGGTTTTGGTCTGCCGGTTACTGTTCGTGTGAAACCCGGCCCTGAAGGAACGATAGATGGCGACTTTGATCCACCACGGCTTTCTTTGACAGCGACAGCAGTCCTTCGATTCAAAGTTCCAGGGAACGAAAAACCAATACGCAAGTTTGTCGGCCCGTTAACAAGAGAACGTGCTCCTGCGGTGCTCGATCTGGTTGAGCCTTTGTCAGTATCAGGCGTTCATATTGGTGCTGCCCATCCTCCTTTGGCGGCCGACCTCAGTATGTCCATGCTCGACATGCTCGATGGTATGCCTGAATCAGGATTAGAGGGCTTTGTCCTACCATTCGAAGGTGGAGTTACGGAACCCCGATTGGAATTTCTGCAGCCTCATGTCAAAGGAAAAATACCAGTTGTATTTATCCATGGGTTAGCCAGCGATGAGGGCACCTGGTTTGACATGATCAATGATTTGCGATCGTGTCCACTATTCCAACGATATTACGAGCCATGGGTGTACCACTACCCAACAGGGGCGTCCTTTCTTCCAGCGGCTGCTGTCTTGCGACAGAGTCTCACACGGGTTGTACGAGAACTTGATCCCAATGGTCAGGACAAGCAGTTACAGAATATCGTCCTGGTGGGTCATAGTATGGGTGGCCTACATGCAAAACTTCAGGTTGTCACGTCGGGAAACCATTTCTGGAATGCCATGGCAACGGTGCCATTTGATACGGTGCGTATGACATCAGAGGTGCGTGCTAAAGTTGCTCCCGCGCTTTTCTTTAAACCGGTTCCATTTGTGAAACGGGTGGTTTTTATTGCAACTCCACACCAGGGTTCGTCACTTGCATCATTAGGGCTCGGAAAAATAGTTTCTCTTACGATCGAAAGACCGGCTGAGCTTACAGCGATTCATGATCAATTAGTTGCTGATAACCCTGGTGCCTTACGGCCTGAGTTTGAAGAGTCTCTCCCAACAACGATCGACGTGCTTACGCCGAACTCACCCCTCCTTGATACCCTGTATCAGCTCAGGCCTGCTTGTTGGGTTTCGATTCACAACGTTATTGGTGTGGCTCACCATACGCTCCGTGGTGAGAGGACAGACTGCGTGGTCTCCGAAACAAGTGCTCGGCATCCAGGGGCACTAAGTGAACTTGACGTGAAGGCAACACACACAGGCGTTCATCATAAATTGATAACTGTCGCCGAGATTGAGCGAATTTTACAGCTTCATCTGGCAGAGTCTGAGCTTCGTACAGTCAACTAATTCCGAGAGGTGTCATTCTTAGTCTGGTGGTCGCACGAGAGCTCGCCATTATTTTGCACAAAGGGAGTAGTTTTGTGTACGAATAGTGCGATTGGTCGTCCGGTTGCAAAAAAGTTTTGATGAAACGGCTAAATGTGGAGTTCGTTATCGGGAATAATTTCGGCTAAAAGATTGGGAGGGGTTAGGGACATACATCATTACTTCATGGGGTTCTTGCTATGACTTATTTGAAAAAACAGGTGGCGAGCAGAAAAGCATTTACGCTTATCGAACTGCTTGTTGTTATTGCAATCATCGGTGTCCTTGTTGGTCTTCTTCTGCCAGCAGTGCAGCAGGCTCGAGAAGCAGCGAGAAGAAGTACTTGTACGAATAACCAGAAGCAGCTAGGGCTCGCGCTGCACACGTTTGCTGATACAAAAGTGGAACGATTTCCAGCTCAGAACGGTGGTACGTGCTGCTGGACCAGTGGGCTTAACTGCACTAACTCAAACAACGCGAACCGAAGAAGTGTTTTTCTTGAACTTATAGCGTTCCTTGAAGATGCCGCAGTGTATGAAAGAATGATGTCTGGGCACGGTGGTCGTCCGGCAGGCGGTCCGTATCCATGGTGCAGTTGGCGTGATGTATGGAATATCAGTCCTGCGGCCTTTCGTTGTCCGAGTGATACTCAAGATGAATGGCGGGAGGGTCCCACGAGTCCGCGGCAGTCAAGTAATTATGTTGCCTGTACGGGTGACAATGTGCATCAGCACAATGGTCGAGGTACAGTTGGCAACTGGAATGAGGATGCGGGCAGAGGAATTTTTTATCCTGCCACGTATAATGCGAATAACGAAATTAAATCAACTGGCTGTAGGTTTGCAAAGATTACAGATGGGCTTTCCAACACACTTGCTCTAAGTGAAATAATGCACCATATTGAAATTGGAAATCAGATTGAGCCAGCCGGACCAAGAGACAGCATTTTTCAGTACGAGGCAGTTGGTGTCTCAGGCATAAGGAATAATCCAAGTTTGTGCCTTACGTATAACTCGGGTGGATTTTTGCCTGCAGGAACGTCACGAAAAGGCAGGCGAGGAAACCAGTGGCGAGATGGCCAGATTGGGCGGTCAGGATTCAACACGGTGCTGCCACCGAACTCTCCTTCTTGCTCGCAACAAAACAACAGATATGCAGATGCTACAACTGTTGTTTACCCACCAACAAGTGCGCATCCAGGCGGTGTTGTTGGGGTCATGGCTGATGGAGCGACACGGTTTATCACCGATACTATTGGTTACAACGGAGGGTCCTCTCAGGCGCCTCGTAGAGACGCAACCGGTCCAAGTCCATATGGTGTCTGGGGAGCAATGGGGACCAAGGCCGGTGGTGAAGTTGTCAAGCCGTAACTGAGCTTGTTCATTTTTAGCAGGCAGGATCGATATGCGATTCTGTCTGCCTGCCGGCATTTTCAGACGAGCTACAAAAAAATTAGAAAGTGAGAAGAATTGTGGAAGGTAAAGTGCGTGGACAACGAGGCTTGCTATTACTCGCCGCATGTATTCTCGGCCTGGCCTCAGGCTGTTCTCGGGGACGGCAGTATCCACCAACACATTCTGTCAGTGGTGTCGTAACGGTCGAAGGTCAGCCTGTTGCGGATGCAATTGTTTCTTTTTTACCGGAGAATGAGCAGTTTCCGGCAAATGGTAGGACGGATGCCTCAGGTCGGTATGAACTTACGTCGTTTACTCGTGGTGATGGTGCAATGGAAGGTTCGTTCCGAGTCACGATCGTCAAGTATGAAGAAGAGTCCGAAGACAAACCTGCAGTGAGTGCAGAGAAGCCAGCAGCAGAAGCTGAGTCGGAGGAAACAGGAAACGAGGGCTACGTGCCGTCAGGTATGGTTGTCTCGGAATATGACACGGGCCCTAAAAACCTTTTGCCTAAGCAGTATGCAGACCAGCAAAAAACGTCTTTGACTGCTACTGTACGTGCAGATCAGAATACGATCGACTTCGACCTTTCCAAGTAAATGTATTTGAAGTGGCTGAAGACGGGTTGTTACACCTGAGGAATTAGTTTTTCGTACTCATCGACAGTGACATTGTCACGGCACGCCTGAATAATCTGTCTTCCCAGCGGATCAAGCTCATCATGGTCGAAATGATCTAGATGGGTAAGAAAAAACGTTCGAAGAATGTCAGCGCCTTTGTCGTACGCTTCAGTACCAACTTCTGGTTGCTTTGAGACATCGAAGAATAGCGTGCCGATCGTCTGACCCTCAACCTGCATCGACTCCCGGTGATGGCCGAGAAGTGAACATCGAGCCGGTTTTAATTCGGTTGGACGAAATGTAGCTGACCCTCGTCGGGCAAGATATTCACGAGCCACCCATTGCGGTGCGAAGCCGGTTTTCCAGCAGCCAATGTGTTGGTTCGGAATCAGGACAAACAGCGTGTTGGCAGTCTCCCGAATCTGGTTCAAGAGTATATTTGCCTGATCAACTCGTCTGCCTGTTGCAAACGGCCAGTAGGAACCGACGCCCTCACTTTGCATGCCGCCTTCATCCACAATTGATGGATTGCCATGGCCGCGCGGCGCGACAAGCCTCCAAAGCCATGCCAGTGCGGGTGGAAGAACATGGAACAGTCCGATGATGCCGTATGTTGGGTTCTCGCGTGTGCATGGTGGACAGCGAACGCCGAAGCTTCTGATATCAACAGAAACCGGCTCATCAACAACATCACTGACGTACTCACGAGGCATCACAACGCGTGGATTCGGGCAGCGTTTTCCTGGCTCATCTTCAGTATGTTCCCAGATAAGGGTGGTTGCGTTCGGCTGAGCCTTGAGGTTCAGAAAGAGAAGGGGGCCAGGTGGGGAAATTGTCAGTTTTTCAAGCTGCGGGTCGACACCATATTGCTCGATATGATTGACACGAATAAACCAGGCGCTTTCTGCATCCATGAGTGTAAGAGAACCGGGTCGAGACTCTTCGCCTTGCAGAGTCGGGTGACACAGAGCCATGTCATCGGTGACCGGGTGCAGTTCACAGCCTCGTGGTAGAGCAAGAGATCGAGAGTCATTGGTGACGGTGTTGGTTGCAAGTTTGAGTTGGCCATCGGCTTCACGGTGCATGTGTTCGAGCATTTCGCTTTTGCCACCACCGCTAGCCCCCTCATGCATGATGGTCGTGACATTTTCATACGGTGTCACGACTTGTACTGTTGAGCAATGAGCTGTTGTCCAAGGTGTTTCTGCTCGTTCGCCCATGGTGAGTAACATTCCGTAGACCCCTTTTTTTGCTGAAGGTCCGGGGTAGAGGTTGTAGCTAAAGAGTTCATGGAGACTCGTGCTGTCATCAAAACGTCGATTGTGAACGACCACTTGCTTGCCGTCGAAGTGTGTGTGGCGGAACGGTGGTGCAACGTAGACAACAGCCTCGTGATAGTAGCTGTCTGCCTGATCCAGTACTTCCTGGACGGGCCTAATGCCTTGGAGAAGAGCGAGGCCAAGAGCAAAAAAACCTGCATTCGCTGGACAGATAGCTACTGCATCGAGTGGTTTATCTGGTGCGCCTGATTTGAAGAAAAAACAGCCGATGGGTTGGGTCTTTAGCCAATCGATTGTTTCGTTACGAAGGCCATCAAACTCCTGCCCAAAACGATTGGAAAATGTTGGTTTGTCTGTATTTTGATCATCTGCAATCACCATGCAATCTGGATCACGCCGACGCATGTATGCCTCGATGTAATTAGCTGCGATGCCGTTGTTTGCACGGCAGACTTTGACCTCGGGAACAAATCCTTTTTCAGGAACGTCATATCCGACTGTATAAAAACCATCCTCACCGCACTCATCTGCTGGAGCTGCTGCTGCAACAAGCTCATCAACAGAGTTGAAAAGAGTGAGTTGCCCAGCGGCATCAGCTGCTTCCAGAATTGACATGGTTGTTGAGGAAAGAGAGAGGCCGGGGAGTCGTGAAATAGGCATATGTCTAGTGGTGGTTTCTGGTCAATCGGATGGTGGAAAGCGATGCTGCCGGGCTAATCGCAATAGAATAGCTAAGTATAAGACTTTTTTCTTGAGTGATGAGTATCAGTCGTAGAAGCCCGGAATGAGGGCGTTGTTTGCAAGTTTTGGAAGGAAAAAGATAGAAAACCGAAAACAGTACAATCTGCTGTCCGTAGCTTGTCTCGGCCGAGAGAAAGGTTGTCATCCGCTCTTTTCGTTGATCCTGAAAGCGATTGTCTGCAATGGATGTATCTCCGCGATTACTTGTTGTGCGACGTGGACAAGAGGAAGAATCGTTCCATCGTGGCCGTGCTGTTATCGCGACCGCAACCGGTGAAACAGTTTTGTCCATGTTCAAGCACCTGTCTTTCCTCGCTCGGCCATCAAGCCAATTCAGGCAATTCCACTTGTTGCGAGTGGAGCTGCTAAAAAATTTGGTCTTTCTGATGTCGAGATTGCGCTCGCGTGTGGATCGCATGCAGGGTCACCACTTCACGTGGCAACAGCACAATCGATTCTCAAGAAAATCGGCTCATCTCATGATGCACTTGAGTGCGGCGTGCACTGGCCGCTTGATTCTGATGAGTCTCGGGCACTCGCTGCACGTGGAGGAGAACCAACCGTTCTTCACAACAACTGTTCAGGAAAACACTGTGGGTTTCTCGCTATTGGTGTAGTTCGTGGTCTTGATGTGGCTGGCTATACAAACGCAAGTCACCCAATCATGCGTGAGGTGACCAAGGCGATCTCTCACGTGACAGGTGTAAACCTCGATGAATCACGGGCGTGTGTCGATGGGTGTGCGATTCCTGCATTTTCAATGCCTCTTGTTTCAGTTGCTACAGGTTTTGCTCGTCTGGGTGCTGGAGCAGGGTTGTCTCCTGTGTTCGCGAGCTCAGCTGCGCGCATTCGATCAGCAATTGTGAAAAACCCACTCATGCTTTCTGGAGAGGGAAGGTTTGATACCTGCGTAACAGCGGAGTGTCGCGGTGAAGTCTTCGTGAAGTCTGGTGCAGAGGGTGTGGTGGCTGCATCGATACCAGCACTTAGTTACGGTCTGGCGGTCAAGATTGATGACGGTGCCCAGCGTGCCGCGACGGCAGTCATGGCGAATCTTCTTTTACAGATTCTTCAAAAGGACGGAATCGCTACCGCAAATGCCATCGAGGCGCTCACAGGGCACGCACGTTTTCAGCTTAAAAATTGGAACGGTACAGTTGTCGGTGCAGCAGAAACGGTGACGCGTACTAGCTCGTGAGTTGTCTTCGACTATTCTGATGTCAATGTGATCACAAGCGGTTCCTGCTGCTTTGTGATAGTCACGGTGATATCCGTTGTCTCAAGTTCTTCGTATTTACTAGGCAACATGTTTTCATACGCACTATCACCGAACTCCAACTCAACTTCTTCAGGCTCTTCGCCAGGTTCTGCCTCCGCTTTTGCTCGGGCTACTTGCTTCTCATATTGTTTTTGGAATCTTTCCTTGAGTTCCTCTTTTACGGCAATGACACGATACGATCCTGCAGGGAGCCCATCGTTTCCGCCATAACTTGAAACTTGGAATTCTCCGTTGGTGTTGGTGACTGCGAATGCTGGCCGACCGGAATCAGGAATGAACGTGAGTGAGGCGCTAGCGACAGGATCGCCATCGAGAGTCACTGTTCCAGAAGTTTTAACCTGATGTGGCCTACGGTACCCACAGCCAGTGAACGTTAATGCCAGAACGGCAAAGAGTAGTGTCATTTTGCCAAGAATATTGAAAGCACGATGCATGGGACACTCCTGAAAAGTATTGAATTTAAAGGAAGATGGTGGCCTCCGATTGCTGAAGGCCACCATCTTGCTGAAGAAAATTTTGACTAGAGGCTATCCACGCTGGCGACGAGTAGGTCGCCACGGCAACCGAGACGATTAAACACAAAATGATCAGCCGATTCTGAAATGATATGGACCGAACCATCGGCCATCATGACAGTAATGACACCGGGGTGTAAGCTCTTAAAGCCTCGCTCTGTTTTCCAGTTATGTGCAGCTTCACAGCCCGTTTTGCCAGCGGCAGTGGCTTTTGTAAAGGCGTCAGCCGCACTTGAACCAGATATGCACGAATCATAGTTGATCGGAGTCAGCGTATTCGTTCTGTCAAAGTTGCCGCTGTGAGCCCAGCTTGTTCGAGCCTGAGCGGAACAGTCCCAGCGACTTTCGCCATACAGAATGGTTGAAGACAAACCGTCTGTAACATCCTTTATCTTAATGAGAGCCAACTTCGTCAACTTTCCGCTTGCGTCGTAATATTTGCCATTTCGATGGAAGCAGCCGGCTGGACTGGCTTTCCTCAACTGATTTGGTCCAGATCCACCCAGACTAGTCGGAAGTGTTTCATAAAACGTCTTATTCCAATTTGGGTTACCTACGCCGGCACGAGGACGATACGAGTTGTAATTCTGAGAGCATGAACAATTGGGATTCCCATTACCACCATTATTCATAGGGCCACTTGTGGCCCGGTAGCTGGAAAAGGCGTGGTTTGCCGAAGTAAAGCCTGTTGGGACAATGCCAGGTGCTGTTTCAGAGGGGCAGACAAGCCCCGGAATCAGAGTGCGCCGAACCATTGAGACGGCACCCTGTCCTAATCGTTGCTGATGGACGTGTTGGGTTGTGCTTTCAAAATCGATCTTATTAAAAATGTCCAACATTTCCATAAATGGAAGCATTGAAACATATGGGCTGCCGCGGTCTTTGTTCCCCGCTTGCCCCCGACCTAGGTACCACGTGCAACTTGGAAATTCTTCTTGATTGGTACTGAGGTAATTATGAACAGCAAGGCCGATTTGCTTCATATTGTTCACACATGAACTGCGACGAGCAGCCTCACGTGCCTGTTGAACAGCTGGCAGCAGCAGGCCAACAAGAACACCAATAATTGCGATCACGACCAGCAGTTCGATGAGTGTGAACGCGTCTCGGTAACTATCTTTTGAGACCGCGCTCCGGTTCGAATTAGAAAAATGCATGACGTTGCTCCTAAATTTGAAAAATCTAAAAATCAAAATGACTAGGAAATAAGTCGGGTGAAGAAGAAAACTGGTTTCAACAAAAGGTGCAAATCATCAACGAAACGTACGAACCCGTGGTATTACTTAATCGCATATGGATTCGAATTCGACCATTGATTCCTTCCCCGCTCCGATGGTTTTTATACTAAAAAAAGGCTGGATTTGCAACGCCAAGAGGGGCCTGATCCCTCAATAGATGGGCATAGTTGGGGGGGCTGTTCGTCTTTTTTCACATAATACAAGAGGGCAGCGAGACCTTTGTTTCGAAGAGAAAGATCGTATCGCTGGTTTCTGATCATAGACCTCTCCTTACTGAGACGCTGCTGCTGGGGCTTGATGATAACAAGCTTAACTACTGTCACTCCAATCGGTATAAGCAGTTGAGTCAATTTGGTGGAAAGGTAATCGATAAATAAATTGATTGCATGGTCATGTGCATGTTCGGTAATTGCACGTCTTGAACACCAAGCGGTCGGTAGCACCACGTATATGATCAGATGGCAAATGGGGGGGAGCATGAGTCGGTCGTTCTTGAAAATGTTTATTCTGCTTGTTTGTGTACTTGGTGTAAATGCAGGCGATAAGTTATTTGCTACAACCGAGTCACCAAACGTCATTGTTATTTTTGTTGATGATCAGGGCTACTACGACCTTGGTTGTTATGGTGCAACTGAGGTCGAAACGCCTCGCATCGATGCGATGGCAAAAGAGGGTGTCCTCTTTGAAGATTATTACGCAGCATCACCAATCTGCAGTCCGTCACGAGCCGGGTTGCTGACCGGCTGTTACCCGCGCCGTGTGGGCAATCACATCTGGGTGCACCGCGCTGATTCAACAACGGGTATTCATCCAGACGAGCTGACGCTTGCGGAACTCTTTCAGGCAAATGGCTATGCGACTGCCTGTATCGGAAAGTGGCATCTTGGGTTTGCAGAACCATTCCTGCCAAAAAATCAGGGCTTCGATGAATACTTCGGGCTCTTGCATAACCTCGACCCGGTTGAGGTCGTCTACTTTGGCGACAAGGGTGTGCCACTCTTGCGGAACGACAAAGTTGTTAAACAGCCGGCAGACCCCTCTGAGCTTACGCAGATCTATACCGATGAAGCGATTGCTTTTATTGAGCGAAACAAAGAGAAGCCATTCTTTCTGTATCTGCCCCACACCATGCTTCACAAACCACTTGGTGTCAGTGAGCCGTTTCGAGGAACTTCAGACTGGGGGGAATACGGCGATGCCATTCAGGAACTTGACCACAACGTTGGCCGCATTTTTGACACGCTGAAGAATCTTCAGATTGATGATGAAACCATTGTTGTCTACGCGTCTGACAATGGTCGTGGTCCTGGCAGAACGCCAGAACAGAAGATACAAGGCCGAAAGCTATCGACTTATGAGGGTGGTATTCGTGTGCCTGCCATTGCCTGGGGGCCTGGCGTTGGTGTCCAGTCTGGCAAACGTTCAAGGGCGGTGGTGCGAGCGATGGATTGGTATCCAACACTGGCAACGTTTGCAGGCATTGCGGTTCCGGAAGGTCGTGTGATTGACGGTCGTGACATCACGTCGTTGTTGAAGGGTGACACACAATTTGTTCCGGCTGCTGGACTCAAGGCAACATTAAACGCAGCGGTGCCCTTGCGGAGGCGATGGGAACCGCCAGAGGAATGGGCTGCAATCATCAAGCGGCACGAGTTTAATGATGCATTCTTTTATCATGGGAGTGAGGGTGAGCTTGCCGCTGTTCGCTGGAGAAACTGGAAGCTGCAACTGACGCCTTCACCACAGCTGTATGATCTTGCCGCTGACGTTGGTGAGACAAAGCCAGTTCGCAATGGTGAAATTTCTCGTAAGCTTCGCGGCATGGCGATACTCTTTCAGCACGAGATGCTCGCTGATGCACGACTACCAGGCGTGGTCAATAAACCAACTGCCAACGGAAAAACGGTTATCCCCCGGTTGATAAGTGAAGGTCTCAATGCTTCTCTCGGTGTCACCTATGCTCGGTATGGTGATCGAACCCTTGAGCTGGATATCTATCGACCGAACGATGCATGGGGAAAACTGCCTGCGGTTGTCTGTATTCATGGAGGAGGCTGGGCGAAGGGGTCTCGTGAAAGCCATGGGGCGATGGCTCAGGCGTTGGCTAGTCGAGGGTATGTGGCAGCAACGATTTCGTATCGTCTGAGTGGCGAGGCGAAGTTTCCTGCACAGATTCATGACTGCAAGGCAGCGGTGCGGTTTCTTCGATCGCATGCTGATGAATATGGCATTGATGCAGATCACATTGGTGCGATTGGTCTTTCTGCAGGCGGGCATCTTACTGCGTTGTTGGCGACCTCGGGTGGTGTTGCAGACCTTGAGGGGAATGATGGCAGCCCCCGCTCGAGCAGCGTCATTCAGGCGGCTGTTCCGATGGGTGCACAGACAGATTTTCTTTCAGAGCGGACTCGAGAGGTT
>Ga0315315_10001159_pt1 | contig 23981 bp, 16 predicted proteins | sample M140m3416metaG_FD_203699 | JGI IMG/M metagenome (GOLD analysis project Ga0315315, IMG submission 203699) | Ammonia-oxidizing marine archaeal communities from Monterey Bay, California, United States - M1 40m 3416 | ecosystem: Environmental > Aquatic > Marine > Intertidal zone | place: USA...
CTTCTCCTGCTGCGACCTTGAAAGCAATATGAAGAAGCTGGCGGACATGAGGATTGAAGCGTTTGTCATTTTGGATGTGTCGAATAGTAGCGGCAGTATCGGGGCCCGAAAGCGTTCCGAAGTCTTCCACAGAAAGCAGGTGATTTGGGTCAATATCAATGACCGTTGCATACGGACCACAGAGTTCGTCTCGATGCTCGATCGCATATCGATAGACGTCACGAACTAACTGAAGACCATCTCCCCCTGCTTCCGCGAGTCCGATCAATTCTTCAAGCCATGTGGTACCAGCAGTTTTTAGATGAACCCCTGCGCCAGTCGCATTAAGGATTCGACGAATGATGGGGTAGAGAGAGAACTTATCACTGCCCGAGTGCACTGAAAGCTTTAGCGTGTCGGGCAGACCGTATTGCTGGACCGCAAAACTGCATACGGCAACGTCGTCAGAAAACTCTTGCTCAAATTGCGCAAGGTCGCCAACGTAGTCGACGCCCTTGTTGAATCGACCAGTGAACTTTGGGGCGATTGTTTGTACTGGGATTTTTTCGTCAGCGAGTAGGGCCAATATTACAAGCAATTCTGGAGGCGTCTGTGGCTCGTCCGTTTCATCCATGCTGACTTCGATAACAGCGTCATCACCTCGATTTTCAGCGATATGTTTGTAGATTGTCGCCGCATCTCTGCAGGCCTTGTGATACTTGCGGACAATACTCGCAGTACCATCTTCGGAAAGACGTATGACCTTGGTTATGCCAGGGATTGAAACCGGCTTGCACAGTTCCGGGTGGGCGGAAATAAATGTGCGGATATCGGTTTCATCGGCAGGTTCGCCAATTGAATCAGCTACATCAATGGTAAAAAAGTCACTTGATTCGAGGTACCCATCTACAGTGTCGAGCCGAATATGATCCGCGTCGACATACCATGGGCCATCCCAGCCGGACTCCACAATAGCAGTGGCTGCAGCCGCTCGCACGTCTTCAGGATGGCTGCCAATAAAACCGTGTTCTCGATGAGATTTATTCCAGACCGGTGCCACCTGTATGCCTTCTTCTGCAAGTTTCTGGAAGGCGGAGAGTTGTGCTGTTGCTTCATGACCAAAACGGTCGCCGACACCAAATGAGAAGCGCGGTAGTGTTCGCATAGTAGTTTGTTTGGTAAAGGGTTCGGGGCGAATTATTTTAAAAATAGTCTAAAGCCACGGCAAATGAGGGAGGATAGTGATTCTTGACTAAAGGATAGCTATTCTTGACCTCATGAAAAAAACACAAGGACCGCGAACAAGCGGGAAGAAACTTCCTTCCTTCATATCAAGGCAGGTGGGAACATCACAGCGGTATTTTCTTGACTTGCTACCAAATCGATCGCAATCTCTTGCAGTGGCTTGTGGTGGGTATGAGCATGTTCGTAAAGATTATGTAATTAGTCGAAATGACTTCCCTTATTTCTGTATTGAATTTGTTTGTGCCGGGAAAGGCAAAGTCTGGTTTGGAGAATCTGCTGCGGCCGGGCAGGCTCAAGAATCTTTTCCAATACAAGCCGGAACACTCTTTGTGTACGGACCAGGTAAGCCGCACCGTATCGAAACTGACAAAAGGCAATTACTTCGAAAGCACTACGTTGACTTCGTTGGTAGGCAGGCGGGGGCAAGGCTGCGGAGGATAGGCCTTACTGCTGGGTCTGTCATGAGGGTGAGTCATCCGGATGAAATACGTGAAATTTTTGATCTGATGTTGCGCTGTGGCTCTCCGCCCTCGGCCCATAGTGAGACACTTTGTACTCAGTTGTTGGGCGTCCTTCTTGCGAAGGTGAATCAGCGGATCCTGCCGGAGGAAGTAGCTGATGACCGTGCATTCAGAAGCTATGAGCAATTTCGGCGGATATTGGTCGAACGGTGTGTCGAATGGCAATCAGTCGAGGCGGCATGTGTAGTGGCAAAAATTTCACCTGAATATGCCTGCCGCCTTTTCGTGCGTTTTGGTGAAGATAGTCCGTATCAACTATTAACTCGGCAACGAATGAACCTCGCAGCAGACTGGCTTGCACATGAGCAGGTTTTGGTACGAGAAGCAGCTCTTCGTCTCGGGTACCCCGACCAATACCAGTTTTCTCGCGCCTTCAAACGTGTATTCGGCATCCCTCCTGCTGAATTTCGCCGGGGGCATAGAATTGCATCGCATCCATCACGTTAGAGAGTTTTTACTCTGCCAAGGCTTCTCGAAGATAGTTCGACGGTTCAAAATTCTCGATGACCACCTCGGTTGAGTTGCCTCGGTTCATGCGAGCCTGGGTCACACGAATTTCCGGTGTCTTCGATGGTGAAAATAAAATGTCATCATGTGTCGCGTGAAGTTTTTCTGCGAATAGATCAGGGGTGAGGTGCCCACCGAGATGATCGCTGCGTCCGGTGGCGACGTGCAACGTTCCAAGCACCTTCTCGTCCTGAATGTCACGACCGGAAACAGGCAGGTCCTGCGTACCAAAGCCGAGTTCGCCTATTTCTCCTGTGACGGGATCAGTTTGCAATTTCGTATTGAAAGCATCAATAACGGACTGGTCACCTGCCACAAAAGTCGCTGTATGAATTCTACCGTCTTCGACGTGCATGACTGCACGGGTGCTATCTTCAAACTTCATTGGAAAGGTTCCCGACGCGCCGGTGGGAACAAAATAGACCTCACCAGCAGGGAGGTTTGCAATGTCCGGAGTTTTTCCAAGGCAGAGTCCATGGCTTTTCTGGGCTTCCTGGCCGTCGCATTGGATCGTGAGTTGGTATTGAGAGTTATCCATCTCGAAATCGATCTCGAATGAATCAGCTTTGGTGAGTGCGAGTCGAAGTTTTTCGGCCTCTGCACTTACTTCCCGGTAATCTACTGCGAGACCTGTGGCAAGAATGATATCGTTAAGGCCATGGAGGGTTGCACCGCGGAAACCAAATTCTTTCGCGAAGGCTGTCAGTGGTGCGGTCGCTGAGAAAGTTGAGATACACAAAATCAGGTCGTATTTCGTGTAGACCGACTTTTTCAATGAAATTGTGTTTCCATTGGAGTCGACTGCTTCATCGGGAAGATCGAGGTTACTGCCGCCCGTTTCATGATAGGCAAACATCTCACCACCTGTAACACCGAGTTTTTCAGCGACCCCGTTTTGGAGGCCTTGATAGAAGACCGAGTAGGCTTTCTGCTGAATGGTCAGTTTTGAATTCGAAAGAAAGCCGAAATCCTTCATCTGGCTGGTGTCAGCTAGATCAATTAGGATCGCGACTCGGCACCCTTTTATCGGCTCAAATACTGTCGAGAGCAGTTTTGCCAAATCAAAATCAGGAAAGTCTTCAATTGCACGGCGTGCAATTGGGGTCGGTTTTATTGTTGCAGTACTCATACTGTAGTTATAGCAAACTCGTCGCCGTCGTCCGCACTTTCAAATTCACATTTCTCGACACCATGAACAAATGCACAGATGTTGTCGAGTTTCTTAATAATTTGCCTGTTGCTTCGGTACTTTCTGACATTGTCAACGCAGTAAAATCGGGCCCTGTAGTGGTTGGAGCGCCCCCGGGGTCAGGAAAGACGTTACTCGTGCCGAGTGCCATTCATGACACCCTCAGGCCGGGGGAAACCCTGGTTTTGGTCCAGCCGCGGCGTTTTGCCGCACGGGCCATTGCTGGGCAGATTGCCACGATACGCGGGTGTCAACTTGGTGGTGAAGTTGGGTACCGTGTCCGTTTTGATTCGAATGTATCGAAGGCCACAACGCTCTGCGTACAGACCACTGGCGTGCTTCTCAGGCAATGCATTTCCAATCCATCGCTGACAGGTATTGCGTGTGTCGTTCTTGATGAATTTCATGAGCGGTCCCTCGAAATGGATCTTCTTATTGGATTGCTGAAGAATCTGAAGGAAACGATACGGCCAGACCTCCGAATTCTAATCATGAGTGCAACACTTGATGCCGATGCAGTTGCTCATTACTTAGGAGGAGCCACGGTCATTACTGCGACGGAACGTTCATTTCCCGTCGAGGTCACGTATGCACCACATGCGGGGACGCATGTTTCAACCCGAAACCTTCCTGACCTCATTTACGCTCTGATCCCCAAGGCACTGCGTGATACGCAAGGACATGCTTTAGTTTTTTTACCGGGCGTTGGCGAAATATTTGCAACTGCCAAAAAACTTGAAGGGTTCGCAACCCGGGAAGGCTGCCGATTGGTCAAACTTTTTGGTGACCTACCAGCAGAACAGCAGGATGAAGTTCTTCAGAGTGATGGTTGTCGGAAAATTATTCTTTCCACGAACATTGCTGAGACTTCCGTTACTATTTCGGGAGTGACGGCGGTGCTTGACAGTGGGTTAGCCCGGCAACTTCACGTCTCTTCATCCACGGGGCTGCCACAGTTGCAGACAGTGTCGATATCCCAAGCTTCAGCAGAACAGCGTGCCGGGCGAGCGGGTAGAACTGGACCTGGCAAATGCTGGCGTCTCTGGGAAGAAACTACACATGCGAGACGCTCTCGTTTTGATTTACCAGAGGTACTGCGGGCTGATTTGACGCAAGCATTTTTGACTCTGCATATGCTTCACCAGGCAGATGGTTTCCAGTGGCTCCAAAAACCGTCGGATGATGCACGGATAAGAGGACTACAAACCCTCGAAGAACTGGGATGCTTAAAGAAAGGTTCTTCTGGCGATAGGGGGCCGAAACACATGACAGAATTGGGCAGGGAGGTTGGCAACCTGCCGGCTCATCCGAGACTGGCAATTTTGTTACTAGAGGGTGCGAAGCGAGGGGTTCTTCGAGAGGTGGCTGTTGCTGCGGCATTGCTCACCGAACGAGATCCATTTCGCACCGGTGGGCAGAGTGGAAGGGGGCCACGAGACATAATTACGAGTCGTGTTCGATCAGATATCCACGAGAAGGTACTCCTTCTTCAGCATTTTCATGCGACAGGGACCGACGTTGCAACTTCGGGTTTGCCGCCGCTTCATCATGGATCTGCGCGGACTGTTTTAAGGTCGGCTGATCAGTATTTTCATCTCGTTTCCCAGAACTGTGGACCGAGGGCAATAGACCCCCCGCGTGTTTTCAGGGAAGTCTTTCTCACGGCATATCCTGATCGACTTTGTCGCATTCGGAAAGGGTCCGCGGAACGCGGAATAATGGTTGGAGGACGCGGTGTGCGGCTCGATAAGAAAAGTTCTGTCCGTCATGAAGAATATTTTCTGGCGATTGATATCGACGACTCGGGCAGTGAAGTGACCGTGCGAGCCGCGTCCGCAGTTGATCCACAGTGGCTCACGGTAGAAAGCGATTGGGGGAAGCATATTTCAGTTTGTGACAACCTGTCATTCAATCAGTCGAAAAAAAGAGTTGAAGAACGTCGGCAGGTTTCGTGGCATGGGCTTATTCTCGAAGAATCTCCACGTTCAGTTGGCAATGAACGTGCATCACTAGAACTTCTTTTCCAAGAAGCCCTCCGAAAACCACTTGAGGTGCTGCCGGCGACGAACACTGAAGCGGGAGAATTTCTAGTACGGGCAAAGTGGCTTCAGCAGATTATGAAGGAGACCAATAGTACTCGGGCAGAGCGACTGATGAAAATATGCCTCGACGATGAGACGCTCATTCAGCAGGCCAAGGGTTGCGCTGACGGGTTGCGGTCATTTGAGGATATTCGCACGATGAATTGGCAGTCTATTTTCAGCAGGTACTTTGGAGACGATGCGGTTGTAGAGATCAACAGATTGGCACCAGTGAAATGTATGCTCCAAGACGGGAAAAAATATCGTATCGAATATGCACTGGGTAAACAGCCTGAGGTTAGCATCCGCATACAAAACCTGTTTGGCATCATGCATATACCCTCAATTGTCGATGGAGAAGTGACGCTCCTTCTACAACTTCTGGGTCCCAATAATCGTCCGCAGCAGCGAACCAACGATTTAAAAAGTTTTTGGGTCAACACGTACCCTGTTGTTAAGAAGGAACTGAAGCGAAGGTATCCCAAGCACGCATGGCCTGATGATCCAACGGCAGCGGTAGTGAAAAAAAACCGATGGGGAAACCATGGCTAGAGGATCTACTGGACACCGCTTCACACCAGCAAAACAGGGAGATATCGATGCCTGGCTTGCAAGGCTTCGGTGTTTTCTCAGTAACTCGCGAAAGAAGACCCGGCCCCTTGGGAAAAAGTCACCAGCCCTTCCTAACCAGACAGCGCAGGCAGAGGATGCCGAAGAAAAACTACTCCAAATTCAAATGCGCACGTGGTTGGGCGGGCTCACGCAGCATCTTGGCAGTGATGGGCGGTGGGATGGAATAAGGCCTGCCGTTGTTATTACAACGACACCAGTTGGAATGCGGGCCTGCGAAAACCTACTGGGAGAACCGGAATTCGCGACGCTGTTTGAGTCATGCTGCCACCTTACCGAATACGAACACAGGTATTGGTGCAAAGAAGAGCCTGATATCAAATTTCAATTTCATATCAACTATTGGGCATGGATAAAGACATCAATACCTTCAGTGAGAATGCATGAGTTTCGTATGTATCCAATACCTAAAAACAACAAATATTGGCTTTTACGACATGGGGTAAACGGTTTAGGCGAACACGACTATGCTGATTGCCAGGTACATTCGTGGAATGGCGCGTCCACAAAGTTACTTGCCGAGCATTTTCATGAAGGTGTTCCCTCCGTGTAGGGAAGCATATTCACAATACGTTGTGTTCCACTACACTCGAAGGATTCACGTACACCGACACATCTTGGCCTCACGATATGAAACCTCGCATTCTTGTAACTACCACTTCATTTCAAGACACTCCCGGCCAACACCATGAGATGTTGGAAGAAGCCGGGTGGGAGGTTGTGAAGGCACGGGGCCCACTGTCCGAGGCGGACACACTTGCGTTGGTCGGCGATATTGATGGGTATATCTGTGGTGACGACGCGATAACGAGACCAGTGCTTCAGAAAGCAAGCCCGCGGCTGAAGGTCCTCAGTAAGTATGGAATTGGCGTCGATAAGATCGATGTCGCAGCAGCCACAGAAATGGGTATACCGTTACTTTTTACTCCAGGAGTAAACCATACAACGGTAGCTGAACACACATTTTTATTACTTCTCGCCCTGGAGAAGCATCTCTTGTTTCATACGGACTCAACGCGGCGGGGAGGCTGGGAACGGCGAACCGGCCGGGAGATTCTTGGGAAGACAATTGGAATTGTGGGCATGGGTCGCATCGGTAAAGAAGTTGCAGTTCGCGCGAACGCGTTCGGTATGCAGACAATTGGCTACGATGTGTATTGGGACCAAGACTTTGCTATCAAATATGGCGTGGAGCGATGCCAGAACATTGAGGAACTGTTCGGTCGTGTCGATTATTTATCTCTCCACACAAATCTCACACCAGAAACCCGTGAGCTTGTTCGTGCAGAAACGATCAAGTTTCTCAAGCCGGATGCTATTATTTTAAACTGTGCACGGGGAGAAATTATTCATACAGCCGATGTTGCTGAAGCCCTTCGGTCAGGTGCGCTGCGTGGGTATGGAACAGATGTTCTTGACGAAGAGCCACCTTCGGAAGATCATCCACTCACCCACCTTCCAAACTGTCTTGTAACGCCTCACATTGGGTCCAGAACCCGTGAAAGTGTTCAGCGTCAGGCAGTTGCAGCAGTTACAAATCTTATGAACGCCATGAGGGGTGAACCTCCACTAGCACAGGTCAATCCAGAAGTTGCCGTACAGCGGTTCGTAGAGTGATCTTTTTTTTGGAAAGGCCAGGTTTTCAAGCCTGTAAAAAAATGCCAGAAGAATTTTATGTTGTATCCGTTGCAGAGCATGAGCGTATTGTCTGCGCGGCATATCACAAGCGAGGTTTTACTTCGAGTGAGGCAGAGCAGGCTGCAAAGCTCGCTACGGCTGCTACGCGCCATGGCATTCGAACACATAATGCGATTAAAGCGATACATCTCGATGATCTATTTGGGTCTGCTGTCGGCGGCTGCGTTCCTGGGGCTGAAATAGAGAGACTCGAAAATAGATTTGATGCCGTGGAAGTCTGGGACGCGAAAAAGAAACTTGGTCAGGCAGTGGCATGGGAGGCGATTGATCGCTGTATTGAACTAGCAGAAAAGCACGGTTGCGGAACAGTATCGGTTGATAATGCCTTCCACTATTTATGGGGTGGAGGCTATGTGATGGAGGCTGCGAAGAGAGGATATATAGCTGTAACAAACTGCACAGCATCTCTCGCCGAGGTTGTACCTTTCGGTGGAAGCTATCCGACGCTTGGAACAAATCCTCATTCCTGGGGTTTCCCAACAACTGATGCTGTTGGGTTTCCTGTTGTAATTGACTGGGCAACATCGGTCATCGCTATGGGAAGAGTGCAGCAATTTCAGAGAGAAGGCAAGCAATTGCCGCCCCATGCAGCCGTCGACAAGGATGGAAATCCTACGACGGATCCCAACGCTGCCGTGTCATTGGTCCCATTCGGTGCACACAAGGGATATGGATTGGCACTCATGAATGAAATTGTCGCCGCTTTTATTGGTGGTTCTCTGCCAACGATCCGAAGTCGACAGCCAGTAGAGGGTGAAAAGCAGACGTGCAATTTCTTTTTTCAAGTGATCCACCCAGAGGCACTATCGTCTGGAGAATTCGCAGAGAATCGAACTCAGGCGGAAAACATCAAAGTTGTTATTGAGGACATCTTGGGCCACGGGAATGATTCGTGTTTGCTACCGGGACAACTTGAAGCAAACTTTGCGCGTCGTAGTGAAAATGCAGGTGGATTGCTGTTTTCGGTAGCTGAAATTGATGCCCTCAATGAAATTGCTCATGAGGCTGGTGCCAATCCTATCGGCAAACAAGGGTTGGCAACCGTTTGTGTAGAATAATTGAAAAAGGGGTGTATGTATGGCGTTGGTACTGAAAGCACGAGAGCAATGTGGGTTTGATGCAGTATCTTTAGGTGAGGTCATGCTGCGTCTCGATCCGGGAGAGGGTCGCATACGAACCGCAAGGCACTTTCAAGCATGGGAAGGTGGGGGAGAATATAACGTCAGCCGAGGTCTCAGGAAATGCTTTGGTCTCCGTACGGCAGTGGTCTCTTCGTTTGTCAATAACGAGGTTGGCCATCTGATTGAAGATTGCATCTTGCAAGGTGGCGTCTGTACAGACTTTCTGGTGTGGCGTGACGATGACGGCATGGGAAGAACTGTACGCAATGGGCTCAACTTCACAGAGCGTGGCCATGGTATTCGCGGTGCCGTGGGTAACCCAGACCGTGGCAACACCGCCGCGAGTCAAATGAAACCGGGTGACGTCGATTGGGAAAAAATCTTTGGGGAGATTGGTGCCCGTTGGTTTCACACTGGGGGTATCTTCGCGGCCTTATCAGAGACAACAGCAGCTCTCACAATTGAAGCGGTGAAAGCGGCAAAAAAGCATGGCACTATTGTGTCCTACGACTTGAATTATCGTCCCAGTCTTTGGAAAAGTATTGGTGGTCTCGAAAAAGCACGTGAGGTTAATCGAGAGATTGCTAAACATGTCGATGTGATGATTGGTAATGAAGAAGACTTTACAGCATCACTTGGATTCCAGGTGGAAGGTGTTGATGAGGCAATTAGTGAAATTGAAACAGATGCCTTCAAGCGAATGATACAACAGGCCGTCACAGAGTTTCCAAACTTTCAGGTTGCAGCAACAACACTCAGGCGAGTTCGTACCGCAACCCGTAACGATTGGTCTGCTATCCTTTGGCACGATGGTGAAATGTATGACAGCCAGAAATTTCTGGAGCTGGAGATTCTTGATCGTGTAGGAGGCGGAGATAGTTTTGCGAGTGGATTAGCCTTTGGATTTCTTGAGTTTAATGATCCGCAGCAGGCAGTGAATTATGGAGCGGCCCACGGTGCACTGGCGTCGACAACACCCGGCGACACGTCGATGGCGACAAGAGAAGAAGTTGAAAAAGTTCTTTCTGGGGCGGGTGCGCGAGTTGTTCGTTAAATTGTCCAACCAAAAAGTAAAGACAATTTGATCCAAGAAGGAGATGATCACAGATGGTAGTAAGAAAACTGGTAGTGGCCAGGCTGCTTGTTGGGTGTGCTCTTTGTATCACGGGCTCTGCCCAGGCGAGTGACTCGAACTCCATGTCGTCCACTGTATCTTTCAATTTGAGTGAGACGGGGTTTCATGGTGTTACCTCGGCCGTCCGACAAGATAGGCAGTTACAGATCGTCCCCTCAGGAGTCGGAAGGAAGCAGCAGCATGTGATGACCCCCCGGTTCTGTGCCGCGATTGCGAGTGTGGAATGCATCAACGCTCCGGGCATGAAAGTGAAAGTCCATCCTGAACCAACGCAGTGGCGATTCGAGTGGAATGCGCCGTTTCCAGAGGACGGAGAACTCCTCGTCAAATTCGATTCCGCACCGATTCTCATCTCAGAACTACAGAGCATAAAACCCACTTCTGATGGGTCGATATTTCTCAGGGCCTGCGAAGCACGTACTGGCGGTGATAAATTACGTTTCGAACCACAGCCGTATAAGAATACCGTTGGGTTTTGGACCAACCAGGCTGATACCGCGATGTGGGAGTGTCATGTTGATGTATCAGGGTGGTATTCAGTTGCTCTTCTTCAGGGCTGTGGAGAAGGGCAGGGGGGAAGTGAAGGCCGCATTTTATTTATGAGAGATGGCCAAGAATGTGATGCAGTGGACTGCGTCGTGAAGGAGACTGGCCACTTTCAAAATTTCAGATGGGTTCACAGTGGGTATGTTTATCTTGAGACAATGGGTAACTACACAGTGACTATTCAACCCAGCAGTATTAAGCAGAAAGCTTTTGGTGATATTCGCGCAGTATCAATCGTACAGCAGCAGAAGCGAATTGCCGAAGACAACGAATGAAACCAACAAGCAAGCGTGGCCTGTCCGGCAGGCCACGCTTGTGGTGTGAGTTCGATCCCAGCTTTGCGTAGACACCGTGTTACGAAATCGCAGGATCTTTTCCATCAATCCATGGTCCTGCCAAAGACTGGTATGGCTTGGGTTTGAGTTCACTGCCCGTTTCGCCAGCCTGCCAGCCGGGCACATGTCGCGGTTGGCCGCGATGTTTGGAAAGGGCTTCCCATCGGTCGGCCCAGGCAGGACTGCCGTCGGTATATCGGCCACGTTCGGCGTCAAAATGGTAGACCTTTCCATTGCGATAACTCATTGCACCGAGGATCACAGTCGTTACGGCAGCAGCACCAAGGTCAGGAGGGTTGTTGCAGGCATTAGGGTCGTTTGCCTCCATGGCAGTGAGCCAGTTTTGGAAGTGCAGTTTTGTGGTGCCACCTTTGGCGAGGCTTCCCTCTTCCATATCACTCTTGATTGTTTCATCCTTGATTGAGCTGTCGAGTGTTACCTGAGGACGTTCGGCGAGGAATTCGAATTCTTTGAACGTTTCTCCGTTTCCGAATTCAAACGCACCGTTATGACCGCGTATGGTTTGTTTAATTCGAGAATTTTCATTACACATTGTTGCTGTGATGAGGCCCTGGCAGCCCTCGTTGTAGTCAGCAACAACGGTTGCCACATCCGGTACATCACGGGTATCCAGTTCAAGGTAAATTCCTCCAGCGCCCACAACACGTGCCGGAAAGCGAAGCCCTGTTGCTTTCAGCATGGCGGTTGTGCGGTGGACAAAGAGATCGGTGAACATCCCAGAACCGAATGGCCAGTAGCATCGCCACTGACGGTAGATCGCGCGGTCAAACGGAATTTCTTCGGCAAGCCCGGCGTCGACACCGAGCCATCTCTTCCAGTCGATTGTCTTTGGGGTCATATCTTTTGTTAATTCATAGTATCGCCATTGTCCGACGTTTGAATTACGGAAATATTCGGTTTGGTAGCCAAGAACCTTACCGAGTTTTCCTCCGTCAATCAGCTTTCTTGCCTGATCCCAGACGGGAAGACTGGTTGACTGAACGCCAACCTGCATGACCCGACCTGTATCCTTCCAAACCTTCACGACGTCAAGTGCCTCATCGACAGTCTTCGTCATTGGCTTTTCCGCATAGACATGCTTCCCAGCTTTGAGGGCCGCAACAATTTGAAGGCGGTGCCAGTGGTCAGGGGTGCCGATGCACACGGCATCAACTGAGTCGTCGGCAAGCATGTCCTCGTAGTCAACGTATCGTTTGGGATCAATGCCTGTTTCAGTCTTAATATATTCACAGACCTTGTCCTCTTGCGCTTTGTAGACCTCACTGACTGCGACAAGATCAATGTTTGCGCCTTCGGCACGAAGTTTCACGAGTGTTTTGACATGGGCGCCAAAGCCTCTTCCGCCAGGGCCGATAAAACCAATACGGATGCGATCATTTGCCTTGGCTGCGCTGCTTGTTCGAGCCGCAGCAAGGGTGGTAGCAGCAGTGACACCAGCTGCTGAGTTTGTGATGAAATTACGGCGATTGACGGAACGTGGTGTGGTTGCTGCGGTGTGTTGTGATTCGCGATGCGCTGTCATTTGTGATCTTTCTTTGAGTTGAGGATAGGTCACGTTAAAGTGTTCTTTGTGCTGAAGCGTACCTGCATGCAGTTGGCTGGTGCGAAGAACTTCTTGCATTTTCAGGTACGTTCAAGATATCGTCAATATAGTAGGAAGAGTAAGAGGCTGTATACATTTTCCGAAAAACCTCAGCCGTATTTAGAGATCCGGCGTCGGTGGCCCACTTTTCCAGATTTTTATCTGATCCGTGTCATTTAGTGATTCAGGTCCAACTGTGCTTCGTCCTCGTTCAATGTCGCTGCGGAGAAAGGTGTAGAGTTGTTGGGCGATGTCGCGTTGTTCACCTCCGAGGTTCTGGCTTTCAGCGGGATCAGTTGTCATGTCGTACAGTTGGAAGGCGGGGAGGTCTTGTTCTCTGGCGTCATTCTCCTTTGGGGCGGTCCAGCCACCAGATCCTCGGGAAAGAAGAAGCTTCCAGTGATCCATGCGATACCCGAAGTGACCACTGATGGAAGAATGGATAAGTCCTCTTCGCTCCGTGGTGATAGGCTGCCCATAGAACGCAGAGAAAAAACTCACACTGTCTTCGGCAGCTTGGGCAGGAGTGTCGTCAATCAGCAGGTCTGTAAGAGTTGCAAAGAAATCAGTGAGGCAGATTGTCTGGTTTGAATATGAGTTTGGTTGTATCTCGCCAGGCCAACGGACGAAGAAGGGAACGCGATGACCTCCTTCCCAGAGATCAGCTTTCGACCCCCTGTATGGACCACTGACGTGGTGGCCCTTTTCAACAAGTTCATCAATATTTGCAGCCTTTGAACAGCCATTGTCACTTGTGAAAACAACAATTGTCTTTTCTGCCAGATTGTTGGTGTCGATAGCTTCGATTATTTGCCCCACAACGTCATCTGTTTGCATAACAAAGTCAGCATAGTCACTGACGCCGCTTTTTCCTTGCCAGGATGGACTCGGCACAATTGGTGTATGTGGAGAACTGAGTGGTACATAAAGAAAGAATGGCTGAGCGTCTGCAGCTGCATTCTCGATATAGCGAACCGATTGTTCAGCCAAACGAGGAAGCATCGTAATCGCATCGTCGTGTCCGATTACTTGAGAATTCTCAACAACGGCATCCATGTCACGGCTGTGATGGAAGCCATGAAAAAAATCAAATCCATGGGCTAACGGGCCATCAGGAATTGTGGCACCAATAGGTGGCAATGTGTTCTTCTTCCGTTTGAGGAACGCTCCAGTACTGGGGTCTTTGTATTGATAGTTGAGATGCCACTTCCCAATGAGTGCTGTCTGATACCCTTTTTCGTGTAGAAAGCTCGCCACCGTCGGACGGCCATCTGCAATAAGGCACGGGGCAAATCCCTGAACGACACCATGCTGAAGTTTTGTTCGCCAGCAATGACGTCCGGTAAGCAAGCCATATCTGGTTGGTGTGCAGACGGCCGACCCCGAATGGGCGTCAGTAAAGGTCATTCCCTCGCTGGCAAGCGTGTCGATGTGAGGTGTTTGAATTTTTCCATGTTGGGTGTTGAGGCAGTGGACATCGCCGTAGCCAAGGTCGTCACACATTATGAATACGATGTTTGGCGTGGGTGGTATTTTCTCGAGGAGCCCTCTCAATACTAACCGTGTTGGTGGTCCGTCTAACCATCCGAGATGTACAAGAAACTGGTCCATCTTCAGTATCGTATCTACGAAAGATCGCTGTGATTTTCTCTCGTTGAAGAACCCGTGCGGTTGATCTGGGTAGATGTATAGCTCGGATTCAATGCCTGCCTTTTTCAGGTCATTATCGAATTTCTTGGCTGTTGATTCAGGGATAAGTTTGTCGTCAGATCCTAAAAAGACAAGTGTCGGTGGATCGTCAGGAGTGATGTTGTGAGCTGGCGAGATAGCGGGGAAGTGTTCCTTGACGCGGGAGTGCCCAAACCCCTCGGGGCCGTTGTCATACACAGGGTTGAACAGCAGCAATGCGTCAGCCTTTGAACTGACTTCTTGGTTCATGTCATTTGGGTCTTCAAACCCGTTACAGACTCCGGTAGCCGCAGCAACATGGCCACCAGCCGAACCTCCGCCAGCAGCAATTCTTTTCGGATCAATACCAAGCCGAGACGCATTAGCGCGAACCCATCGAATCGCAGATTTTCCGTCTTGAACACATGCGTCGGGGTTTGTGCCTTGTCTCGATTTCACACGGTAATCGGCAAGGAATGTGACAATGCCACGCTGGGCAAGATAGGTGGCGTGTTTCTCAAATTGGTGAACGGAGCCCCCATTCCACCCGCCGCCAAAGAAAAATATTGCCGCCGGTCGCTGTTCAGCAGAAAGCTCATGTCCCTTGGGGTCGAAACGGTAGATCCACAGATCATCACCCGATGCGTGTTTATACACTTCCGCAACAACCGAAGAATCAAAATCTTGTTTTTCGGTACTGGCGAGGAGAGGAAAGTCAGAAATAATCAGACCAAGGGCTATGCCGCAGAGTATATTGAACAGTCGCATTGATAGATTCCAAAAAAATGGGGGCACCACTGTGAAGGTATATTTCGCGAAAGAAACCATATTACACCACATGTTGACCGGTCTGTTTGTTGCGATCGGAACGATGGTCGTTATAAACACTGCTTTTGCGGCGCCCGAAGCTTCTTTTCCTCAAACTATTTTTGAAGATCAATTCAATCGTGACGAGAAGAATGAAGGCAAGGAGGACCCCGGGAATGGATGGGGCACGAATAGTAAAACACGTGCAAAGGGTGCGAAGCAGGTTTTCCTACGTGACAATGCAATGTATGTCAAACGTGCAGCGGTAGCGGACCATGGAGTCTCGGTGACTCAGGATGTGTCTTTCCAGGATGCTAGGATCACTGCCAGGTTTATGTTGCCAAAACAGGGTGATCTGGGTGTCAATATCGCAGACATGAGCGAACCCTCCGTGCATGCCGGCCATATCTGCATGGCACGTATAAAACCCACGTCGCTTGAAATAGTTGATCTTAAAACTGGACGTATGCGTAAGGAAATACATGAAAAGAATAAAGCCAAGAAGCTAACGAAGGCAGAGAAAAAGCGTGTTGCCACCAAATCAAAAATTGTCCCTCTGAAATTGAAAACGGATGTTTGGCATAATTTGCAGATCGTTATTCAAGGAGACACGATGTCAGTGAAAATAGATGGCCGTGAGATTGGACGTATGACATCACCTGGTATAGGTCATGAGACAAAACGTCGGATCCGGCTTGCTGTCAATACTGAGGCGTGGGTGGATGACGTGATGGTCGCTGTACCACAGTAAAACGGCACTGCACCGAGCGAGGAAGTTCGGTCTATTGAGTTGCTGGTGACGAATTCTGTGTTTCTTTTTGAAAGCGGGCAAGCACCTGAGCAGTTGCTAGGGCATCAGCCTCAGCACACGTTGCCGCGTATACAACGACCGCTGGGGTCCTTGAAGGAAGTTTGACGACTTCACCTGTCGTGGGATTTACGATCCGCTTCCCTCGAACAGATGTTGATACAGCGACTGCCTGACCATGACGAAGTTTAATAATTTCTGCTGGTTCGGTTTCTTTGATCCGAAGAGCCACATGCCATTCTTCAACGAGATTTGGCTGTCCCCAGGCGCGAACTTCGCCGCCTAGTTCCACGAGATGGGCCGTTGAGCCGAGTGACAAAAGGTGTGCTCCGATTTCATCAACTGCATAGCCAGCTCCCATGCCAGAGAAATCCAGAGCAACAGCCATGTGTGTTTTCTGGAGGGAAGCGTAATCAGAATTACCAGCCTCGTCGATCAGTAATTTGTCGAAACCAACAAGTTCCATTACTGCTGGAGGGGCCACCCCGTGATGACGTCCGCTCGAATGTGAAGAGGAAGCGACGTCAGTGTGCTCCCACCACCGGATGAGTGGGGCGGCTGTGACATCAAAGTGTCCCTGAGTCTTTTCGTACAGGCGTCCCGCAATGGCAAGCACATTGCTAAGGTGGCAATCAAGCAGGATAGGCGTGTGGGCGTTTGCCTGATTAATCTTTGTTACCAATGAATCATCCCGCCATGTGCTCAGGGATAAGTCTATTTGTTGAAGGAGTTGATCAATTTGGCGATGGATTTCACCGAGTGTTTGTTCAGGTATGTGCTCCTTTAGTGTGACACGATATGTCGTGCCCATTGCCGGGCCTGCAAATGTTGGCAGTACATCTCTGCCGTCAGCAAGGCATTCGAAGGAAAAGAGAAAATAGAAACAGATTAAAATGCCCCGGGCAGTCATAGTACACGTGCTCCTGATGACCAGGCAGTTATGAGTGCAAGGAAAAAGCACACACAAAGAATCCCGTCTTGCCAGGTAAGTTTCGAAGAGGTGCGATTGAATCGGATAAAGCTGAGCAAAGCACCTGTGGGGCACGCATGTCGACAATATGCCATTGGGGAGATGCTACTCACCGCGAGGCTAAGAGCAAAAATTACAATGGCAGCAGTGCCAGCAACGGCAGGAAGGTATGCATCAAATGGCTCAAAGTCGACTAATGGAATGTGTGCATCAAAAACTGTTATGAGGAGGCAAAGAATGAAAAGCATCCACGGAAGCCATTGAAAGTGTTTCAAGATTGGTGCGATACGCTTGCGGAGGTGAGAGACTATGCCCCGCTGACGGTTCGGCAGGGAAAGTTTCAACAACTGTTGTGCCGCGCCGTGTGCACAGAGTTGACTGCAGTAGAGATTTCGACCTGTGGTGGCAGGCGTGACGATTGCAACGATAGAAAGTAGCAGAAGCACCGGGGCGGCCTGAGGAATACCATGAGTTGCCCAGCCCCAGAGTTGTGCTTGGGAAAGTAGGGCACCAGCACCAAATCCAAGGTAACCAAGCACTACGAGAGGAAATACGATTCGTCCGACCCAATGACCACGGAGGCGAGTGAACCCAACGACCAGCCCGCACAGAACCACCAGAAGTGCTCCCCACTGTGGTGCGTCAATATCGCGCAGGCGTGAAGGAAGACCATTCATAAAAGAACTAGCTGGTTGTACTTCCTGTGCTGAATGAGCCGCAGTAATGATCGCTTGCGCGATAGTTTGACTGGTCATCGTAGCACCACTTACACCTTCGGTAGGCGGTGCGGCTTGGTCGGTTTGTGAGAGGCTCTCAAAGGTTTGCCCGATGAAATGGTTCTTAAAGGCTCGGTCATCACGTACATATCCAACATATGGTTCATTATCAAAGCTTTGCAAAATGCACAGACCAATAATGGTACCGGTCGTATCAAAGCCGACGAGCGTGTCGGTTGGGCCTTGGTATCCGATAAGGGAATCAGCGGCAGGACTTGTACGGAGTGTCCAGCCAAGTGGAATGTCTGTAGCGTTGTACACATTTATGATGGAAGGGTCTCCCGCATCAAAACGCAGGCGATTTGCTTGAGGAAAAAGTTTTTGAATGTCGATCAGGGAGGGTCGTGCTGTGAATCGAGTTGACCGGGCAGTTCCTCCGAGGCGGCGGGTAATCGATTCAACCATTGCATGACTCGTCAGCGTTGCACCCGCGGTGGTCTGATAGTTGTTCCGCGACATGATTTTGATGGTGTCGAGTTTTTCACCAATGAATTGGTCCCAGAACGCTTCATCCCTTCTGACGGAAGATACGTGGTCGCGGGTGTCGGAACTGGAGAGAATTGAAATGCCGCAGATTCTGTCATGACGATTACAGATGATAAGAAGATTCGAGGGTCCAGAAAATCCAATGACGGAATCACCCATGGGGGAAGTCTGGAAACAATAACCAACTGGTTCACCCCCGCCGTTGGTAAGTTCCACTGCACCTTTGACGGGCGGAGAAGGACCTCCAAAGGTGACTGCCGTCGGTAAGGCGTCCTGAATGAATTGAAGCGGTATCGTCGTGAGAGATAACGGTTGTTTGTTGGGCATGGCCGTGGAGGAAACGAAGAGACAGGCAATAATGCCGGCGAACAAACTCAATCGGATTGTGTGTATAAGAATTCGCATAAAAGAACATTACAAAGGTGCATGACAAAAACATACGAAATTCGGTAGTATTACGTTCGTCGGTATCCTACCGGCGGTAGTCAATGAGAAAAAAGGGTGGGACATGCTTTCTATGCGTTTGCGGCTTGCTGGGATTGTCAGTGTCATATCAACATGCATCTTGTGGGGGATAGCTACTGTTTCGGGTGCCGAGCAGCAGCCGAATGTTATTCTCTTTCTTGTTGATGACATGGGACCAATGGATACCTCGGTCCCATTTATGACTGATGGTCATGGAAATGCGAAGAAGTATCCACTGAATGATTATTATCGCACACCAGCAATGGCGCGTCTCGCTGCGAGCGGAATTCGATTCAGTACGTTTTATGCAATGAGTGTTTGCTCACCAACCCGAACCTCAATTATTACAGGACAAAACGCCGCAAGGCATCGGGTTACACAATGGATTCGATCAGAGGAAAATAATCGAGGCGATTTTGGGCCACCAGATTGGCGGTGGGTTGGGTTTCAAGATGCACAGGTAACCTTGCCGGGTGTGCTCCGGTCCAATGGGTATCGCACGATCTTTGTTGGGAAGGCTCACTTTGGTCCCCTTGGGGAACCATCTGAGTGGCCAACAAATCTTGGCTTCGACGTTAATGTTGCTGGGTGTTCATGGGGGCAACCAGGAAGTTATTACGGCGAAGACGGATACGGAAACTTGAAAGGGAATAAGCGGCGGGCAGTGCCGCACCTTGAGAACTATTATGGGTCAGATACGTTTCTGTCTGAAGCACTCACGATTGAGGCCAAGCAACAGATTTCCACCGCTGTGAAAGACAAGAAGCCTTTTTTTCTCGACTTTGCACACTACGCAGTACATGCTCCATTTCAATCAGACCCCCGATTCGCATCGCATTATGAGAATTCAGGGAAGCCAAAAAATGCTCAGGCATATGCCACTCTTATTGAAGGGATGGATAAGTCTCTCGGTGACATACTCGATCATCTCGAGTCGCTTGGGATAGCTGAGAACACACTGGTGCTGTTCGTAGGTGATAACGGAAGTGACGCACCACTTGGGCCTGTTCACGAGCATGCAAGTTCATTTCCTCTTCGAGCGAAAAAGGGGACGCACTATGAAGGTGGCATGAGAGTTCCTTTCATTGCGTCTTGGGCAAAGCCATCAAAAAAGAATAGGTTCCAGAAACGGTTACCTATTCCAGTTGGCGGAATCCAGGAGCAACTGGGAACAGTGATGGATATCTATCCGACTGTGCTTTCCGTGGCAGGAATTCAACCACCATCAGGCCATGTGCTTGATGGCACAGATTTGAAGGAACAAATCGAGGGGAAATACGATACACATCGTGAAGAGCAGTTTCTCATGCATTTTCCACACAAACATCGAAGTAGTTATTTCACCTCATACCGTGACGGTGACTGGAAAATTATTTATCACTACAGACCGAATGATAATCCGGCAAAGGCACGATATGAACTCTTCAATCTTGCTGATGACCCATATGAGAATGAAAACCTTGCGGCCAACAAACCCAATATGTTGAAGAAAATGATGGAATCTATGGTCGCTTCATTAAAGTCTGAATCAGCGCTCTACCCGGTGAATGCAGATGGCAGTGAAATTCGGCCGGAAATTCCCTAAGGGGGAAATGCCACCTAATTATTTGGAATACGTGGAACAAGGAGAACTGCATCTGCGTGGGCTAATCCCCCGGCGTCCTCGGTTCCGATCGTCACGGTAATTTTTTCACCTTTGATCAAGTTCATACGGCCGGCGCTCCCAAATGAATTCTGAATTGATGGAGCGTTTTTCATATTCATGGTGGTTTCGGTTTCTGTGTTGGTTGAACGGACGGAGACAGGAACAGTATTTCCTCGATTGGGGTGTGGTTGCCAGGCAATGAGCACGTCATACGATCCGGTTTCCGGAGATTGAAGAGTAAATGTTGCAGTTGCGTCACTCCCTGGCTTGGCATAGCGATACCCATACCCTACGTACCCCTGTAAGCCATGCCCCTTCTGCCACGTTCCCCGATACGTGGCGTCATGATCATCGAGAACAGTGGCTGATAGCTTCTGCGCGAGGCCTACTGGGTCGATGCCTGTTGGAGGACCATGAGAGTCGGCACGGTGCATGCTGTCTTCGGGTATTTCAAGCGGTGCACTTGGTGTTTCGCGGTGAGCTTTTCCTGGCAAACGCAACAGGTCTGCTAATTCTGCCCAGTGATTCTCGTAGACACCCCGTGGAGTCTCGTGGTTTCGTATGGCGACACTGGCGGCTTTTCCAACAACTTCGCCCATCATCCCACATGTCTGCATGACGCGTGTCGTACCAAGAGCTTTATGAGTGACTGAAATACAACGGCCAGCCATAAAAAGGTTTGTAATGTTTCGTGAGTAAAAACAGCGATATGGAACAGGGTATCCGAAGGAGCGATCCACGCGTCTGTCATGAACTGCGATCGAAATAAAAGGGTTGTCAGGAAACTTTTCTGCGTATTGTTCCTTTGGGTAATGAAGATCAATTGACCATGTTGACGGCACGCACCCATCAGAAAATTCACGCTTTGACACAATATCCTCTTGTGTGAGCACAACATCACCGAGAACACGTCGACTTTCGCGTGGCCCGCCAATGTAGGCGACCCAGGTAAGGTGTGCGTTTGTGTGGTCCTGTGAGCCATCGCCATTCTTCATTGCCTGGAATGCTCCAAATACTGCTCGTAGATTCCAATCGCGAATCCCTTCAGCATCGTGAAGCGGGTCCTTGTCAAAGCCACTCTCCCAAAACCATTGCCCGTGGTGATCGCGTGGGTAGGGGAAGTCGTTCATTGTGAGTGGAAGTGCCCAAGGAGTCTTGGGGAATACCTGTGGCTCCGAGGTTTCGGCCCAGGCCCACATATTACTCATACCCATTCGACCGTTCGGCTCCATGACAGTTTCAGCGCCCGCCTTGTGTGCAATCGTTGCGTGTCCAGTTGCGTCACAGAACAGCTTGCCCGTGAATCGATGAACCTGATTGGTTCGAGTATCAAACGCAGTCACGTCTTTGATGTGGGTTTGCCTATGGTCTGTCCCAACACTAAAAGCATGCATGTTCAAGAAAAGATCAATACGATCTTCGGCGCGAACGATGGCTTCTTTTTTTGCGTCACCAAACTCTTCATAGGTCCCAGGGCTTTTCTTGGCGTTGTCACGAAATTCTTCGACAATTTCACCAATGCGAGGGTACTTACCCCGGCGAATGAGTCCTTTGGCCCAGACACGCACCTCGCTTGAGCCATTGCCGCCAAGGACGGGACGGTTTTGAATCAGTGCAACACGTAGTCCCATGCGGGCGGCTGATATGCTTGCCGCAGTCCCTGCGTACCCACCACCAACAACAACCAGATCGTAGGGTCCATGTGAAACTGGTGACTCCGATACCCTAAACATTTCTTTTCGCCAAGGAGGGAGTACGCTAGATTCATTCGGAGGTGAGGTTTTTGTAGTAGTGAGAGCAATACAATCACAACGGCCGTCAAAACCCGTTGCGTCAATTATGCGAATGGAGTTCGCCCCTTTTACGGTTTGTACAGTACCTCCATATTGCCAGTGCCATTCAGCACCCTCGGTCCCAAAGTGTGTTGCAAGAATGTGGTCATTGAAGGACACGTGGAATTCCCCAGGTGTTCCCGGGGCGGCCCATCGAGCCACCCAGTCTTTGGTGCGTACCCAGACGTGATATACGCCGGCTGACTCGACATCAAATGTTGTCGAAGCATCGGCGACTGGTGTACCAAGTCCATGCGCGAGAAGGTAAGGCGACCCCATTTCTTCAATGAACTGTGTGTCAAGTTTCCAGCCGCCATGGCTTTCAAAGCTTTCTGCTTCGAAAATCATGGTTGTTGGATTGCCATTCACGGTAGTGGCAATGACAAAGTACATCGACAAGATAAGACAACTGCGGAAAGGCATTTGCATGAGAATCACTTGCTGCGGAGGTGAGACTTTTTCCTTAGGAATTTCTGCAGGATTGTAAGGTATTTTCTTATTTTCTTTGCAGCATATCTCCTGGAATTGGATGTCCCCAAAAAGCCTTTCATGACAGTATATGGGAATAGTCGTTTGTCTTTTAAATTTAGTAGAAGTCAATTGATGAAGGAAACATGTCACAGGGTTGATGGAGTTCGTGAAAGAATTGTAAGATTTTGGTAATTATCACATTAAGCAAGCACAGATACGGATTCCTGTTATTGAAAAAGATTTGAGGTAATTGCATGGTTCAAAAGTCCAAAGACAGCACGCTGCAAGGCTTCACTCTCATTGAGTTATTGGTTGTGATCGCAATCATTGGTGTTTTGGTTGGCCTTCTCCTACCGGCGGTGCAGCAGGCACGGGAAGCTGCTCGCCGCAGTGCATGTGTTAATAATATGAAACAAGTGGGGCTCGCAGCCCATAATTATCTATCGACACATCAGGTATTTCCGCCAGGGATGGTTCAGCCTGATCCGTCGGTAAGCAGTTGGAGGAATTGGGAAAATGCGAGTGCTTTTTACTTATTGCTGCCGTTGATGGAACAGATGGGTTTATATGATCAAATCAGTGCACAGCTTAAAGTTGATGCAGCAAATGCGGAACAAGAGTTGTACCGGCTCTCGAGACAGCCAGTGACGAATCTTATGTGTCCGAGTGATTTCACAGATTCGCCTGACGCCCCTGAGGGTGGTCGTTCGAACTATGGGCTTTCCACCGGAAGTACCATTTTTCTTGGGGGTGCTGACGATTGTAAGTTTTGGTACTCCGGCAAGCAGTATCCGCGCGCCAATGGTTTCACGTCACGAAGCCGGGCGCTTCATACGTGTACGAATCCACAGGGAGGTCGGAATGAAGATTCCCCTCGTGGCACTGGGCAGCAGTGGGGAGAAGGATATGGGACTGAGAAGTTTACCGACGGTCTGTCGAATACTGTGATGGCAGGGGAAATGCTTGCGGGTAACGGTGCAGCGGCGTGGCGAGGTACCATCACAAAAGCGGTGTATCCGAGGAACTATGTGCGTGGTCAGACTGCAACGGCTGCCGATAGAAATTGGATTACTGAGGCAGAGTTGACTGCCTGGGGGCAGTCTGCGGAGGCCGCCACAGATTGGTATGGTCGCAATGGCACGTTTTGGGGATGGCCTGGGCATGGCAGTTCGCTGATCAATTGTGCTGCACCTCCAAACTGGCAGTATCCGTCAGGTGGCCAAGGAACTCCCGGAATGCCATTCGATGGTTGGACCGGTTTTTTTCCACCCCGCAGTCGCCATCCTGGGGGCGTGACAATTGCCAATGCAGACGCATCGGTTCAGTTTCTCAACGATGCGATTCAACTTCGCACGTGGCAACGTCTTGGAAATCGGCAGGATGGAGAAGTTATTCCAGACTGATCGAATCAATAGTCGTCACGTGAACATAGTTGGGTGAACTTTACAGCTGAGAAAGTGAAG
>Ga0315315_10001160_pt1 | contig 23969 bp, 31 predicted proteins | sample M140m3416metaG_FD_203699 | JGI IMG/M metagenome (GOLD analysis project Ga0315315, IMG submission 203699) | Ammonia-oxidizing marine archaeal communities from Monterey Bay, California, United States - M1 40m 3416 | ecosystem: Environmental > Aquatic > Marine > Intertidal zone | place: USA...
ACATCTAAACTATGTGGTGTTGGTGGTGTTGCCATCCATTTGAAGGTGAACGTTTAAGTTTGCCTTATAGATATGACGAGAAACGTAACAAGTTTAGTACGTGTGGTATATTCTGCTCTTGGAGTTGCATGAAACGTTATGCGATCGATAAATACGGCATAACACGGGGTGGTATCATATGTAGTAATATCATAATTATGCGCAAAAGATTATATAACAAATTGGGATCGATCGTGATGGCTCCACTCAGAGAACGCCTCGATGTATTCGGTGGTGATCTTTCCATAGAAGAATTTAGGAGTAATAGCGTCATAGATAAGGAGAAACCTAAAGAGATAAATAGTACACCATTAGAAGATAGGGTTATACCGATTATTTCAAACACAAAGAAGATGAATGAAATAAACAGTTCGACTGGTAAAAATGAAACGCTTAAATTGAAGCGTGAAAAACCGTTAAAACGAAACCAGAATAATCTAGAATCGGCTTTAGGGTTAATCATTAAGCCCAAAACGTAAAAGTCTGCGCTGTTTGTTTGTTGGTTTTGATTTTGGTACATGTTTAGAATTGAAACTATCTATCCAAGCCTCACCGTCGTATGCCTTCCATCGCAGTTTGTACTTGTCTATCATTTTTCGACAGAGTACACACGGAAGGGACGTACCATGGCCATAACTTGTCTTGCGTTGTATGATGAGTGTACCAAACTTTCTCCTCACCCACATTGCAAATTGATGAATGCGATTTCCGCGTTTTAAACATTCATGTTTAAGGGTTTTTATAAGTCTTCTCTCAGCGCAACATATACAATCACTTTCGAAAATGACGAAAGTTGCGCGTGGTATGCACAGTGACGATATGATATCGCGTCATTTTATCTAATCAACATTCGTGTGTCTCTTTTAATAGAGTTACAATTATTACATACACATCCCTCAAATACAAACGAACATGCTTCACACTCATTTAAAACACGTATGTTCCTTTGTACCAGTTTGTTTTCTGAATATAAAATTAAATCACGTATAGTGTAAACACCGTACATTACCATAGTTTCAAGCGAAGGAAACTGCATCTACTTACTAAAACAACCGCAACCTTTAGTTAACTTTAGCATGACCGAAAAGCTGTCAATCATTGGTGGAACCATCTTCTTAAGAACGACTTCCAATTCAGAGTCTTCTTCACCTTCATCAATTTCTTCGATGATGGAGTAAATGAGATCAATCACGAGCTCTTTCTTTTCTGGACCAGTGAGGACCTTAATCTTATTTACTTCCATCATGAGACACGATACCACACCGCAAATATTTTCCTTGTTGATACCAGTCTTTTTGTAGCGAGCCGCGAGCGCCTTCACGCGCTCGATGACGAGTTTGGATTCTTTAGACTTACTGTCATATCCAGCGAGGACAGCTTCTGGGGACGAGCTCATTTTATATACTTATCTTAGAAATAATTTCTTTAATAATTGTAATGGATGTAGATAGCACCCTACTTTTTGTGGCGATATCGATCGGGGTATATCAATTTATGAACGAAATAAAAGACGTGTATAACATGAAAAACATAGATGAATACGATATGCAATATGTAATCTCAGGTATAATTGCGAGTATGATGTGGAGTATATATCAATATAGAGGTGGCTCTAATTATTATGCGATGTATTCTCTATTAGGTGCGTTTCTTGGCCTGTACACACTGGTTCAGATCCGGCGTAAATCTGCGAAAGACGCGGCGTGGTGAAATCTGAATGAGTGACTAAACGTCCCATGAATTCGAGTATTTTGTGTTTTTCTTCAAATGTTAATCTTCGTGTCTTCTGCATCACATAAGACATGAGCATTAAGAGAATTCGAATTGAATCCAATACGTGCATCTACTTTCCACAAATTTTTAAAAGTAGCGCTTTAGCCTCATCGGATACGCCGTTCATGTATCTATCGTAAAATTTTTTTGCTGAAATCTGTGTACCATCGAGATAATTAATTTTTATGGTGGTAGACTTTTTAAAAGTGTCAACTGCGTCGTAATGTTTTGCACACCATCGTTTTATACGATCTATATGTGGCTGTGATCGCGCGATCGTTTCGTTTCGTTGTGTCTCAGTGGCGGCAAATTGTATTTTATACTCGATGAAATCGTCGATGTCTAAAAAGTCACCCACGGTTTTTTCTTCTGTTACGATGGTGGTATCCGCGACCATCGCATCTACGAGTATTTTTTTCAATTTGTCGAGTTCATATTTCTGTATATAATATTCTTCGGTACCTTCGATCACACCTGATTTTTTAGCTGTGAAAATACCGAATGCACTCATCGCGAAAATTGAACAACTGCACATACACAGTAACAATACTAAGACGACTCTTTTGTCCATATGCTATACATTCACATTAAAATTCGACACCACCTTGCGCTGTTGCTGGATATTGTTTGTAACTCGACATAACATTTCTGGGTGTGTTACGGCGCGACATACCGGGTATCGTTGGTTTGATACCACGGCGCTTCATCATCAAGTAAATTGATGTTATCAACAAAAGTATGTGACCCAACAACGAAACAATACCAAAGTTTCGAGCCGACTTATCAGCGGTGCTACTACACTCATTGGTCATGGCCAAAGTCATGGAAGATGCGATGATACCGAAAATACCGAACAAGAGCGCGAACGCCGCGGCTTCGGATTTCACAATCTTAGTCAACAAAAGTGTGAGAATCATGGCGATGGCCGCCGTCATCGTGTGACTCAAAAACATTTTGAGGTTTTTCCACTTTTGCGAATTTTGAACTTGGTCACAGTCGTTGAAGGTCTTGATTCCCACCGAGCTCACTGCGATGTAGAACACACCCATCACAGCGATCAAGAACAATGTACCATATGACATTTCCATGTCTTGACCTGTTCTCGCGGCCAGGTTTGATAATTGTTGCATATCTATCTTAGACACAACCATTTTTATATCATGTACTGAGAAATTATTATGTGTTATAGATTATGTTCGTATTGATACTATGATATTCACTGAACCCGACTGGAAAGGGCAGAGGTCGAGTGGCTATGGTAGAGTGCACATAGGTGACAACACAGTCATACGAGAACTTACAATTATAAACAAACCTACGGATAAAGTCACGCATATAGGTGATGATTGCTACATCATGAATAGATGCTTTATTGGGCATGACTCTCACATAGGAAATGGCGTTCAAATGAATCCAGGTTCCAGTGTTGCTGGGTTCGTAAAAATAGGCGATCATTCGCACATAGGTATGAATGCATCTGTACACCAACGATCGAAAATCGGTAAATACTGCGTGATAGGCGCTGGTAGTTTCTTCAAAGGTGAATCACCCGATGGTATTATATGGGGCGGTGTACCGGCTAAACCTATAAAGGTAAATACTATAGGTATAGAAAGGTCAAGTTTAACTGAACACGAAAAACACGATTTAATCAAACGTTCTGAAACGTTTATTAACAATTTCAAGTGTTCGAGCGATATCTAGTGGATATCCAATTGAATTCCTCGACATAAAATGATGTATGTTCATTTCTATGGCATCTGTTTTTTCCACTATACCTATATTTTCTATAAAGTATTCGTCGTCCGATGACCATCTATACACATCATCTTTGCAATATAAACTTATACTTCTACTCTTTTTCATAGATGTGTTACTCACTTCTATGTTAAATGATATATCGTCACATTTCCCATTTATGAGTACAGACTTTTCGTTTGCATATGGGACATCTATCGCGTGTATACTCTTTTTTGATTTCATGAGTAAAAACATCAATATAGAAATGGGGTGAATTGCGAGGTCTTCTACTATGTTTACATCACTTGGTATCATAGTCCCGTTATTAAGCCATTTCATTTCTATGTGTTTTATACCTTTACAATTTCCGAGATTCTTTATTGAATTGTGTTGTAGCCATGTAAAATCGCAATATAAAAATGTATCATCTGGTTTTTTAGAAAATATATCGAGTGTGTCTTCGAGTGAAGGACATATCGGTTTTTCTACCCATATATTTTTTACACCTTTTGAAAATAATTTTATTAGAATTGAGTGATGTGTACTCGCGGGTGTAGTGATAAACCATCTATCATCATTCGTAAATTTAACGTCATCAATCGATTTGTAATGCGCCATTTGATTGTATGGATCTATGGTCGTTACATCGTAGTTATTTTTCGTTAGTTTGGTATTTAATATACTACCGAAGTACCCAAGACCCACTATAAAACATTTCATTATTAAAGATTATACCTTATTCTTTAATAATGAAGGTTCCATATAATGACCTGTCGAGAATACACAATCCATTACGCAAATCGTTTCATGAATCATTGGATAGTGTGTTGAACACGTCTGGTTTTGTGGGTGACGTTGTGTTTGCGGATGCATTCAAGAAGTATACAAATTCTGATTACTGTATCACGTGTAATAGTGGTACTGACGCCTTGTATATAGCCATAAAGTCTCTTGAACTCAAACCAGGTTCTAGGATCGCCGTACCCGCTATTTCATATGCGGCGACTGCCATGGCGGTTGTAAACGCCGGTCACGTACCCGTGTTTATTGATGTTGATCCAGATACTGGACTCATGTTGGTTGACACCGTGAAAGATGTTGATTGTGTCATCCCGGTTCACTTATACGGGCAGTGTGTCGATGTACACACGCTACTTAAATTGGGTGTTCCCGTCATTGAAGATTGTGCACAAGCACACGGTGCCACTATAAATGACACACACGTTGGTAATTTGGGTGTCATCGGTTGTTTCTCATTTTATCCAGGTAAAAATATGGGTGCACTCGGTGATGCGGGTGCATGCATAACGAACAATGAAGAACTTGCTACGAAAATGAAAAGATATGCAAGTCTTGGATCTCCGAAGCATAATCGATATGAACACGTAACAGATGGCATAAATTCGCGTATGGATGGAATGCAAGGTTTATTCCTCACAGAAAAATTAAAACACCTCGACGATTGGACGAATCAAAGAATAACACTCGCGGAGATATATCAAAGTGGTATGGAATGTCCTAATAGAAGTCGTGTTGGCAAAGACGTGTATCACGTATTTTATACTTTACAAAATGAACGAGAAAATTACATAAAACACATGAATGACAGTGGAGTTCAAACTGGTATTCATTATCCGTATCCTCTATCGGAATTGGAATGCTTCCGTGAATATCACATTTTGTGCAAAAATGCAGTTGAATTTTGCAAAAAGTGTGTGAGTTTACCGTTATTTCCGGGTATGACGAAAGATGAAGTCGAATTTACATTAAAGAGTCATAGAGATTTTCATCTTCCCTCAATTTAAGTACGCCATCTGTCCATCTATTATTATCTTTATCTACCGATTTTACATGTAATATAGCTAATTGTGGGTGTGGAGAAACACCGATATTCGTATTATATCCGGATATGGATTCATGTAGACTATTACCGTACTTTATTCTAGAAGGTTCATTTTTGTAAACACGGTCTATATAATCCGGCCAATTTACCCAGTCATATTCATTTACTACGAATCCATGGTCTTTGTACCATTCGTCGGTTGCACCCAAGCATATATTTATTCGTGGAACTTTGATTAATTCAGCTTTTGTTTCAGTTATAATGTTTTTTATATTTTTTATGAGTTTTTCTTTTGGCATTTCATCTGGATCCACTATAAATATGTAATCACCCGTGCATTTACTCGTATGAAAATTGCGATGCGCACTGAAATCATCATCAAATTCTCTTTCACACGTGACTATATCATCTTTAAAGTGTTCTAATACGCATAACACCTGTGGTGTGACATGAGCAGTGTCCACTAAGACATTAATTTCATCTTCAATGTCTTTTGTTCGTTTTAAAAATGAAATGAGTGAATATAAATCTTTTGACTCGTTGCACACGGTTATTGCATACGACAGTTTCATTATTAATATTAAAGAATATGACGTCTTTAAGTTAAGTATGATACCAGACGTTATTCATAAAGTAATTATAGTAGATGAAGGTAAATTACCTGTATTACCACTTGAAATGAAAAAAGCCATAGAAACATTTTATAGAATGAATCCCGGTTACAAAGTCAAATTGTTTTCTGGAAATGATTGCATCGAATATATAATGACGTATTTCAACGATAGAATCCTTGAAGCTTATAAAAAATTAAAACCATATTCATATAAATGTGATTTAATGCGTCATTTGATATTGTATAATGAAGGTGGGTGGTACACAGATGCAAGAATGATATGTTATAAACCACTTGATGTATTAAAAAAATACAACAAAGAATTTTATGTGTGTGTAGATACACCACAACAACAATTATGTATGACGACCGGATTCATTGGTTCTATTCCGAAGCACCCAATTTCAGAAAAAATGATAGACATAATCTTATGGAATATAGACAAAATGCATTATGGTATGGATTGTCTGGCACCAACTGGACCGGGTGCATATATAAATGCATGCATAGATCATTTACGAATGTTTCCATCAAAGTGTATGATAGGAAAGCATGTGATAGATAACGGTGAGCAATTTATCGACTATGAATGTGGGCGCATTGCAAAAGTTAAGTATAATAATGCAAAAGGTGCAGATAATAGTGATATAAAAGGTGGCAACGATTATGGTGAAATGTGGCGGAATTGGGATATCTACTTAGTCAATACGTAGATGTAAATCTTCTCCTCATCATCCGTTATGAATTCAGTTGTTAATCCTTCGATTCGAGATAAAATAAAATCTACGACTTTCCAATTGTCGAATATAGTAATATCCTCTATGATTAGTTTTGAACCTTTATTCATTCTACTGATAAGTGAAATAATAGAATTTACATCAGCTGTAATGTGATGGAGTCCATCGATTATAGCGAAATCAAATGAAATACCCTTAAATAAATTATCCAATTCATTTTTATTGAGTTGATCGACTTTAGCGGTTTTGATATTATCTTCTTCAAATAGAATTTCTTCATCTATATCGGCTCCATATACTTTAGAGCCCTTTACAAAATCTCTGAATGCTCGTAGGGATGAACCGGGGGTAGAATCAAATCCCTGTTCTTGTTTATAGAAGAACATTGTAGACGCGATGTTTGGGTTTTTGGTTCCCATACCAATTTCAAGAATGTTGATGTCCGTTTTTGAGGATAACACGTTACTGTAGTATTTATAATAAGGATTTATAAACTTATCCGAACCATACTTAATAAATAATTCCTTTAGTTCTTCTTCGTTTCCATTTTCAAATTCACTGTATTTTTTTACAGTGGGTGTATAGTCAGTGAGTGCTATACACTCTAACATATTGGGAATAAAACTACTAGCACCTTCTATCCAAAAATATGGATGATCCTTTGCACCAGTGGATTTGAAATAATTTGATAGTGGACCTATGTTTAATTCTTGCATGTTGTACATTTGTATGTTATGAAAACTTTAAACCCACTAAAAAATTCTCTAATTTATATAACATGCTCGAAGAGGAACTCGACGACCTCAGTCGAAAAAGGTCGGAACTAGACGAAATCATAACCGATCTTTACGAGCTCAAACCACTTTTAGAAAAGTGTGAAAATGACACTCTTGTAAAAGGGTACATAGAATGTGAAACCGAAACATTCTCTTTATCGGAGTGGTATATACGCACCAAACCATTATTAAAAGATTTGGTTTCGTGGCTCAAGATGTATTATGAACAAAAAATTGAAATGTACGATGAAACTGAAAATCTAAAACAGAAAATCAAGACATTACGTCACTCGATACTCGCATCATTTAATAAATCTTAAGAATTTCAGCCACAGCAGGGTGTCTCAGGATATCTTCGTCGTGCATCATTACGTGTTCAACGTATTCAAATTCATTTCCCTTGAGTTTGTGTACGAGATCTGCGAGACCGTTTTTCTTATTCGTGAGATCACTTTGTTTTAGATCGCCCATGACCACCATTTTGGAATTTTCACCAAGGCGCGTGAGTAACATTTTCATTTGGTTGGGTGTACAATTTTGCATCTCGTCGCCTATGATGAATGAATCATTGAATGTTCTTCCCCGCATAAATCCAAGGGGTTCTATTCTTACACAATGTTCCATCTGTTTGCGCGTGAGTTGCATTTCAAAAACGTCCATCATTGGTCGAATCCATGGTTCCATTTTACGTTCCATTTCCCCAGGTAAATATCCCATGTCTTCATCCGCAGCTACGATTGGTCGAGTCAGAACGATGCGCCTACATTCTTTATTTTTCAACTTTTCAGCTGCATATTGACACGCAAACATAGTTTTACCCGAACCAGCTGGTCCAGTGGCGATTATGATGGGTTTATGTGATTGCAACACTTTCACATATTCAATTTGACCGGGCGTTTTTGGGATATTCATCTATTATGACTTAAGGTTTTTTCTTTATTATACATTAGAACATGGAGTTTCATTTTGTAAAGGTTGGTCGAGATAGTTTGGCCACTATAACAGATCCCGCACGTAAACCACGGGCGTTATGTTTTAAAGATCGAGTAAATGCATCCAAATACGTCGACTATCTATCTACGTATAGATCTAAATTTGGTGAATGGCCCGTCGTTGACTTAAGCGAACCGGTAACAAAGATAAATGTAAAGTCTAAATTCAAACCCCGCACGGTGGAGTACGTACGAAAGTTCGTCACTATAAGTACGCGCCAACAACACGAACTCAATGGGATGTCCATGACGTCTGGTCTATCTTACTTTTTCTGCCACACTTTCGAATGTAACGACGATCTCATGAATATCAATTTGCGTGGTCAGGAGATAGACGCTATAATTGACGAAGAAATGTATAAAAATTGGCTTGAATGTAGTTTAAAGAATGTTTAATATATAATATACAAAATGGGAACATTGTCTCTTAAATTTGATCCATCCAATAAAGCCCACGCCGAATGGCTAAAACGTACGGGTGATAGTTTTAAAAAATCTATGCGAGAAAAGCACGACTTCATGGAAGATGTAAACAATAATCCGATCACGGATGAAAAAGTTAAACCGCAAGATTGGGCGCAATTACATTTCGTACTCGCTATGAAATATACCAATGCGGTTTTTGATGGTACAGCACACATCCCAAAATAAAAAATTGGCTTACATAAATGCAGATCATCACGGCAGTTCTCGCGTTGTTGATTGTGTTTCTCATTCTCAGACAAGCTGAACTGTACGTCCCACGTATTCTAGATGATGATTGGGTCTCCACCAGGAATGATCCAGAAAGAAATGGTGGTCCATTCGATATGTGCTCACCCGAATCATTCGGTGATTGCGACCGAATTAAATTTCCAAACCTAAGTCGTTATTAGATAATTCTAATATTTAATTAAAACAGGATGATCAGAGAATACGCCAAAGACAAATACGCCGATCTTTTGGGTATTTCCAGTGATCATGCATTATCCGTGAATCTCGAGAAAAGTACACATAATTGGGCTGTGAAACGGAGCACATCACTCGGAGATGTTGCCGCGGCCGACAATCCGTATCACATGAACAGATATAAGCATAAATTTCTCCAGATTCAATATAATTTAAAAAAATCGCCATCCCTTAAACAACAAATTCTGGATGGTAAAATCAAGACATCTAATGTCATGGACCTTTCACCACAGGCGTTGTGGCCAAATGGACCGTGGGCTAAGATGAAAGAGGAATGTATTTCAAAGGATATGAAGAAAGAATATAAGTCGAATATACTAAAAGATCCAAATTATAAGGGTATTTTTAAGTGTAATCGGTGTAAATCATACAAGACCACGTATTATGAAATGCAAACACGCAGTGCCGATGAACCCATGACTGTATTCATCACGTGTCACAAGTGTGACTCTAGGTGGAAATCTTAATTGAATATTCAGAATTGGTTAAGTCCGTGTCCATATCACCGACCGATAGTACATAATTATAACCAGTGTGTCGTTTTAGGTTACCTTTATTATGTGCGGGTGTGATGTATAATTCATCGTAGTATATTCCATATGTTCGTAATTGGTATTTTGTGAACGCCATGATACCCGGTATATTTGGTCTCGCGGTCATTATGATTATTTTGTATCCCAATTTTACACAATCTTTTAGTAGTTCGATAGCGAGTCTATTAGGTGTCCCATTTGTAAATATGAGTGTATTATCTACGTCAAACATGACGGCGTCATTCGAATGTATATATCGGTTTTTTAATACATTCATAGTAACTTACTTTAAGATTAGAAATTAACTCTATTAAATGGTGAAGCAGATAGTGGATGTTACATTTGATGACGGTAGTATATCTATTTGTAGAATACTCGAAGACTTAAATGATGACGAATATTTGATAGAGGAATTCATCTGTAAACGTAATGGTACGTGTAAATATAGCGGTATTACACAGGTTGTATGTAAAGATTCAGTTTGTGGCTATTACGACGTTGAAAATATAGAAGACACTGGATTATATAGAAAGATATCGGACAATTTGTATGAAGTCGTCGATGAGTCAGACGAAGATTACGAAGAGTCGAGTGAAGAAGAAGAGAGTGACTCTGATATAAGTTTAGACGATGAAGAATAAAAATGTAGTTTTATATTAAATGAAAAACAACTATATCCTCCCAGGTTCCATCCTAGCTCTCGTGATATTGTATACTGTAGTGTACAACCCAAAGGGAAAGAAAGAGGGGTATTGCGGTGCATGCAGTAAATGAAACTTAAAAAATAAACGCGTCAAATAAAAAATGGCACCGTATACGCCACCTAACACACATTATAGTGAATTAGATGTCTCGTCGTACGAGCAAGATGACATTTTCAAATTTATAGGTAAGTCAGGCAAACGCTTTTATTGGCTCACTAAATTTTTAAATTTGTCCTATCTCTGGTACGACAAGAACCGAGAAGTGATCGAAGTATGGGGACCGTATGAATCTCTCCAAAATTTTCAAGCGCATCACATTATACAATGTGAATTAGACCTAAGTTGTAATAAAGATTAGGTATATTATACCAGTATGTTGAAACGACCCGCTTTAAGACCACGCGAATCGCATGATGTCCCTTCTACTAAACCAGCTGAGGGAACATTTCTGCATTCCATATTACGAGCTGGCGAAACCAAATATTATAAACCGGAGCCCGTGTACATACAAAATTACGAGAATTACATAGATAATCTCAGAAAATCGTGTGAACGGAGCGGTGTTGAATTTGTCTTACCAAAAAATGTATTACCCATGCCACCACGGGAAACCGCGATTCCCCAAAAAGTTGCACCCGTTAGGTACATCGACGACGCTATATTGAAAGTCAACGTTTTGAAATGTGGTAAGGTTCGAGTGAAGATTATAACTCAGATGGCGACACTCTACGAAAAATACATCTCAAAAAATAAGATACCACCGGTTAAAACACTCGCGGCCGCACTCAAGGCTGTTGGTTACGATGAAGATTTCGTATCTAAATTGTCTTCTAAGATAGATAAACGAAAAAATGACATGGACGCGCGATACAAAAAACTTGAACTCGTATTTAACAAACCATCCACGTCATCCAAGAAGAAGACTAAGAAGGAAATCATTCCAGATGCAGAACCAGAGGAAGAACCAGAAGACGACGACGATGAAGACGACGAAGACGACGATGCCGCCCCCGATGAAGAAGCGATCGCTGCGGATGACGAAGATGAAGACGATGTCGTCGCGGATGAAGAGTATCTTTCGGATATAGAATAAACCTAAGTGAACTCGTATCACATTTTAATTAAACATATGATGTTTATCACAAACGTAATAGCTGGAGACACTATCCTCGACAGAGCTGTATTTGATAACGTCAAATACGCATCTAAATACGCGATAGATAAATCGCGTGAAAAAGTTTGGAGACTTTCTAATAATTCCGTTTATTACGGAAACGTCGAATCGAGAGTGTACGAAATTGATTTATATAAACCATCTAATCACAGCGATGAACATATTCTTTCTTTCCTTGGATCCATGTGAAAATGCACATATGAATTGTGATCAGCACGTGGTCAAAATACAACTGGAAATCGTACAGATGCTTTACACCGCGTGGTATTACACGGGGGAAGAGTCATTTATCATCGAAAATGCACCCTACATCAAGAATGGAAGTCGGCGAGGGTACAGACCGGCCCACCCAAAACATCCGATGACCATGTGGGTTGGTTCATCGCTCGAAAATTACATCTTTGCGTGTAAGATCGGGATTGCACTCACACTCGAATACACGAAACGATATGGAAAGATACACACGTGCGCCAAGCATTTACTTTGGCTCTGTGATAATCGGCCATCTCATTTTGAAAAAAGAATGAGCGACACGGCGTATTACTCGAGTGAAGGTATACCAGAGTGTATGCCCGAAGAATATCACCATCCATCTATCACGGATGCATATCAAATGTATTATATGATGGATAAAATGAAATTTGCAAGATATAAAGATTTCTGTGTTTAATGTAACATGTTAGTCACAGCTAAGCTTTTTAGTGCGCCTTCAGTGAAGGTGAGCAAGAAACCAGAACCTAAATTGTTTAGTGATTTTGTAAAAGGTGTAAAAAGAAATGAAGTTCGCGAAGTTATCGTTCAACCTAATACGAGTGTCGTCTATTATTTGGACGAAGGCGGTCCATCCGTGACCAATTATGTTGGTTCGAATCCATTTTGGGAAACACTCATGGAAAGTGATGCGGATGTAAGCGTGGATTTCGCGACATCTAGTGTGTCATTCGGTGATATCACGTCTATTGGGTTTACCCTACTTCTCGCATTCGCACTCTTACGCATGTTATTTTCAGGTAGAGGAGCCAACCCTTTCAATATGTCGGAGAAACCAACTGAAGTAGAAAATGAAATAATCACGCGTTTCGACGATGTTCAGGGTATCGATAACGCGAAAGACGAACTCCAAGAGATCGTTGGATTTCTTCGCGATCCCACACAATACATCGTGAGTGGTGCAAAGATTCCAAAGGGCGCTTTGCTCACAGGAAAGCCGGGTACGGGTAAAACACTCTTGGCTCGCGCGATCGCAGGTGAATCCTCTGTGCCATTCATTCAATGCTCGGGTTCATCCTTCGTCGAGATGTTCGTCGGTGTGGGCGCGAAGCGCGTGCGCGACGTATTTGAAATGGCACGTAAAGTGCAACCATGTATCGTGTTCATCGACGAGATAGACGCCATCGGCAAAAAAAGATCTATGAATGGTTTTGCCTCGAACGATGAACGGGAACAAACCATTAACCAACTCTTGACAGAGATGGATGGATTTGATAACGATACACAGATCGTCGTCATCGCCGCGACGAACCGAGCGGATATTCTCGACGACGCGCTTCTTCGCCCGGGTCGATTCGATCGAAAGATTCAAGTGAGTCTCCCGGATGTACACGGCCGAGAAAAGATACTCCAAGTACACTCGAAGAACAAGAATCTTGCCCCAGACGTGGATCTCATGAATGTCGCGAGACAAACGACCGGTTTCTCAGGTGCGGATCTCGAAAACCTCATGAACGAGTGTGCTATCCGCTCCGTGAAAGAGGGTACGAATATCATCACACCCTCTATCGTCGAGGATATGTACCAGCGTGTGGTCGTGGGTGCGAAAGGTGGAGCTCCCATGTCCGATGAACGTAAAATGCGTGTGGCGTATCACGAAGGAGGGCACGCTATCGTGGGTGTGTTGATGCCCGAATACGATGAAGTTCGTAAAGTGAGTATCATTCCTCGGGGTGATGCGGGTGGTATCACGTTCTTCCAACCCACATCCGATGAGCGAGGCATGTACACGAAGGAATACCTTTTGTCTCAAATAAAAGTTGCATTGGGTGGGCACGCCGCAGAAGAACTCATGTATGGAAAGGAAAATGTGACGACCGGTGCGACGAGTGACTTCGCACAGGTGTACGCCATCGCGCGCGAAATGGTGATGACCTACGGTATGTCCGAGGCCATCGGTAAGATAAACGTCCAGGATGGGTCTTTGTCTCAACAAACGGCGTATATCGTCGACCTCGAGGTCCACAGGATCACAGACGAGTGTTACTCGGAGGTACTCGATATCTTGTCTTCCCATAAGACAGATCTCGTGGCACTCAAGGACATTCTCATCAGGGATGAAATCATCGATGGGAAGGTCGTGTACGACATGATAAAAATGTGAGTGAATAGTAGATATGAGTCCAACATCATTTAAGACTCCAGATAAAGCTAAGAAATTCAGATCGCCCACAAGTACACTAGAACCTAGGATTTCGGAATCGTCTATAAATAGCAATACCCCACGCACACCTATAAAACCACCGAACCCACCACGAACGCCGCGCACCGGGTCAAAAGCAAGAAAGAGACTTAATTTTGGGAAACTCTCTGTAATTAAAGAAATAGCTCAACAAGCTAATCGAGAAATGTCTCCAGATAAAAGAGCAATGTTATCACAACAATTAAATGGTAACCCAACTCCACCTAATGTAACTAGTTTGTTTGCACAAATCGATGCTGAGAGAGGACAGCTCAGTGCATCCAGTAAGACTAAGTTGAAACGAGCTCATAGTATGGCTAATAGCGTACTTTCTTTTACTAATAACGACGAAAGTAAAATAACTACTATGTATAATGTACAAAATCTCCTTGAGGAATTAAGGAGTGAACTTGGCAGTAAACAAAAACAATCTGTAAATCTATTGAGAACTGTAGCCAGATTGGAAAAAGAACTCGAACGTTCACGGGAAAGGCATGCTAGAGCATCAGAAATTATAAGAGAACACATGTTAGGAGAAGAAAATGTCCCAATTATAATTACTAAAAAACCAACTGAAGAAATAAATAAACTAACCAAACAAATGGAAAAATTAAAAGGGGTTTCTAACTCTGAACGGTCTAAGTTGCTCGGTTTAATAGTTTCTCTTAGTAAAAAGCAAAAAGGTTTGCGTAACGCACTTTCAAAAGTAAAAAATGTAGCCGTGAGTAAAAAGAGTAATGTTGATAAACTTAAGAATGAATTACAGGAGTATAAAACTAAAATACAACAATATGAAAACCTCGTAAAAAATCTGCGTGAAAATGCATCTACTCGAAAACCGGTACCCAATGATAAAACCTCTAAACCAAAAACTACGACTACGTCTACACAAACATCACCACCAAAAAAGACTCCGTCACCCAAAAATTCTCAGTCACAAAAACCCGGTGTAAAAATACAATTATTTACACCACCAAACCAACTTATACAAGAACTCAAAGAACCACCATCAATTAAAAAACAACACAGAGACGCCAAAAAACGAGGTTCAGAAAACCTTGCGGAAGAGAGGAGAAAACGCCGGGAACGTGAAGGACAACCCAGAGCACAGAGATCACTCGAACCAATATTCAATCGACAAAAAAATACACCACCCGGAATCACAAAGACGAACCTTGAACGTCTTCTTCAGCCGTTCAAGCAACCCGTGACTGTGACGGTTGCCCCGTCGATATCGGTCAAGGGTGGTTCTGCGAAGCAAACACAGATCCAATACAAAACACCCGCTAATAAAAAGAAGAAGCCGCTCAAACTCATTCGTAGTCCAGAGACTATGCGCAAAGAAAAGAGTGCTGCTTTTAGAAAAGAAATCATATCTAAGCTTCGCTCACCCGCGGCGACTAAGCGACGAGAAACCTTGTATAGCCTTCGCACGCCCACGGTTGGACAACGCAAAAAACACGTGATTCAACTCATCGATCGTGTGCTTCGTAAAATGAAAGCCCCTAAGGACGTGGAAAAGAAACTTATTAAGTTGTACGAGAGCCTAAGTGAGAAGCAAATTAAGAGTTTATTCGGAGGACGTTCACCTGAATTCGTGAAGAACACACTCAAGAAACAGATCGATTACCTAAAAAAGAAAAAGAGATAAAGAATACACTTCATTTCATAAGTAATGAGCTATATAGCATGGGACACTGAGACTACCGGTCTCCCCATGGCCCGGTCCCGGGCAACCCCGGATAACATAGATAATTTCAAACACTGTCGTATGTTGTCGTTGGCACTCGTGAAGTATACCTCGAGCGGACGGGAGGTATCTTCGTATCACGGCATCGTGTATCCCGAAGATTTTGAAGTCAAAGCGACGGAAATACACGGTATCACACCCGAACACGCGAAGGCGGTGGGTAAACCGTTCAAAGAAATGTATGACACGTTCCTCAAGTTAACGCGAGGTATAGATATTCTCGTCGCACACAATTCGCGATTTGACGAAGACGTGTTATTCTCCGAGTGTTACAGACATGGTTTGAGCGTTGAGCCGTTCAAACGTTTTCGTTTCGTGTGTACCCTAGACATGACCAAGCGTGTGTTTTTGCGGAACATGAAATTGGGTGTGTTGTATGAAAAGCTCTTCGGTGAGGAACTCGAAGGAGCGCACGATGCTTTGAATGACTCACGTGGATGTGGACGCGTGTATCCGTATCTTAGAGACAAAAAGCCGATACTCAAAGAAATCGGTGTACCCAAGATTGTTCTCAAAGCCTCTGATGTCGCGGGTATCATCGGGAGGAGTCAGTATCGCCCACCTCTAGAAATAGTGGATGAGCTATGGAACAAGTATATGCCGAATACTTTTGCGGGTCAAACCAAGGAACAGATCGCCATCAAGGCGATCGATGCGTCTAGTGTGGCGCGAGACCTTCTCAGAGATGCTGAACAATTTAAGTCTACGAACAGTTCCAGCGTCGAACAAAAATTCAGAGCAGTTTCTAATCAATTGGAGAAAAATTCGGGTCTGCAAAAAGTTGAACTCGACGCCGCGAGAGACCACATACGTAAGACGCTGTACACTAATCATGGTTCGAGACACGAAAAAACGACCGCAGATAATTACGAAGACTTACGCGAAGACCCCACATTCTATACATACGAGGTGTGTACTCTCGCGGGTACGACGTATCAAATAGTCGGACGCATAGACCGACTTCGAGAGAATGACGATGGAACGAAAACACTCATCGAGATCAAAAATCGCGCGAGAGGTCTCTTCAGAACGGTTCGCGATTACGAGGAAATTCAGTGTCAAACATACATGGAAATGATACGCATAAATGAGTGTGTTCTCATAGAGCAGTATGATTCTAAACGTTTGTCCCACGAGATAAAACGCGATCTACACATGTGGAATGAACAGATTCTTCCGGCACTCAGAAACTTTTGTGAACGTTTCCACGACATGCTTTCTACCCACTAAAAAAATGTACTTATTGTGATTCGTCCACAATAATTACATTTGTATATTATAAATGGCGTCACCCCCGCCTAAACGCAAGGCGTCCACACCTCCCAGTACACCCAGAAAAGCACCACGCATTACACCCAAACAACCGAATACACCAAAGACGAAGTCAATAATGTCCGCGTTGGAAAAGTTTAGTTTATCACCCACGACGGCCAGAAGACGCGCTAAAAGTGTAAAGCGTTCTCTTAATGATAATATAAAATCAGCCTTAAACGCACAAAAGGGTAAAAAGAACGCGGCGAACGCGTATCTTAAATCAGGTGGACCACTCAAACTAATGCAAGACCTCTATAAAAAAAATAAAAACAAAAAGTAAGATGGTCCTTAGGTGTATACACGGGCTACCCAGAACAAGTTGCGTGTATTGTAGTAAACTAAACGATATATTGAATCAGGACACCATGAGTTATCGTAAACTCATGCGTCTCGTGACGGCTGTGAGTGACAGATCGATCGTAAACACGATCACCAGACTCAGTCAACAACAAGAATATTCCCGTACACCCATTCCAATCAGTGATCGGATGCGCCAAACGGCGAGGAATCTGATAAATGCACCCGGTAATAGAGCGACCCGCGAGCGTTTTGAAAATGCCGCGATGAATCAAGTGATTCGAGTGGAATTCGGAGAAGAGGGTGACTACTCGGGTGGTAACACCCGAAGTTTATCTGCATCGGCCGTGAGTGTGTACAGTAGATTGGGTACACCGAGTGTTCGGCGAGCGCGATCGACCACACCCATGTCTACGCTTCGCCCGGCGTCACCCGGATCTAATAACAATAATTCTAATCGGTTTTCACCACCCAGGGTAAAGCGACCCAGAAAATCTGGGTAACAAGTATGGCGAAGCTCGAAGATGCCATCCGAAATATGGCTATTTTTGGTAATGGTTTGTGTTTGGTAGACAGCGCTTTGAGATTTCTAAAATTTGGGAAATAAAAATATTTTTTTAAAACTTTCTTTCGAAAAATAATTCATTTTTCGAAAGAATTTAAAAACTACATTCTAGATGATACCATAATATGATCGAATTGGTTTCCGAAAGGCTCGATCTCGGTAAATCCAAGTACGGCCACGGTGTCCGCACGCACATGGATACCACGACGTGGGGTACGCCAAAGGATTCGTGGATCGAGATGGCGATAGAGGAGTATCTCGACGCGATCGTCTACACGGTCGCAGATTATATAAGGAAGTTCGAAGAACCTTCACAACCAGACGACAACGAACGCATACTCGAGCTCGCAAAGAATCCCGTGCACATGTTGAGTGAGTGTCACATGAAAATCATAAATATGCTGAAAAATCTTGTGGTGGTATCGTTAGCAATAAAATAATCACTATTATTAGATATGTCTAACGGAGCCGTCGCACAGTTAGTCTCGAGAGGGAAACAGGACGAACACATTACTGGAAATCCACAGATAACATTCTTTAATTCATCGTTCAAGAGACACAGTAACTTTTCAACTTTCACTCAGGAGCAAACGATAGAAGGTATACCAAAGGCAGGTGGTACATCTCGAGTCGTATTTAAGCGATCGGGTGACTTATTGGGACACGCATACATAGACGTGAAAATAAATGGTCAAGCCCAATTGATAGACGATTGGCGAAACGTGATAGAATGTGTAGAGTTATACGTGGGGGGTCAAAAAGTGGATTGTCAAGATTCGGAATTTTCCGAAGACATCGCGATTGATTTATTGGCGACCACATACTCCAAGAGCTTTTCTGCGAGTCTTCACGGGGGTCTCGGGTCGAGTTCATTTTTTTACCCATTGAGGTTTTTCTTTTGCGAGTCTTGGCAATCGAGTTTACCGATCGTGGCTTTGCAGTATCACGACGTCGAATTAAAGATTATATGGGCACAAAATTTGAATGCGAATTATTCGTGTCATCTTAACGCGAGTTACGCGTGTTTGGACGAACACGAACGTAATAAGGTTGCCTTATCCGAACATAACATGTTGATTTATCAAGTTCAAACGAATAAACCATCGAATCAAATGATTCAAGAACTCACATTTAATCACCCGGTTAAATTCATCGCGAGTAGTAACGTGAGTGGATCAAATAATCTCGTATCTCGAACGAATAAAGTAAAAATACGAATAAATGGGTCAGATGTAGATGATTACAAGGTAAGTGTGCCTTATTATACGTCCGTGCCGTGTTATTATAACACGGAGTTTTCGGCTGCAAACTCAGAAGGTATGTTTGTGTACCCGTTTTGTCTCATGACATCCAAATACCAACCGACGGGTACGCTCAATTTTAGCCGCATAGATTCGTGCACGGTGCACTGCACTGAAAATATAAACAGGACCATATACGCAGTAAATTATAACATTTTAAAAATAAAAGACGGCATGGGGCGTGTTTTATATGTAGACTAATTTCTGATGTAGTAATAAACACGATGGGAAGAGAGGATTTCTCCCAGAGTAGCCAGTTAACTACTCTGGTAGGCAGACCAACCAATCGGTACGTTAGATTACCGAAAAATGTAAACACGCTCCGGGGTTTGACGGATGCTAATAAACTCAAACCAAACAATAGATTACATTATTCCATTTATCCGTCGATCGCGAAGGAATATGAGGCGACGTATACACAACTCACAAATCTCGACTTTTATTCGCCTGTCATTACTATATTGGGTAATGATCCCGTATCTCATTTAATAAACACGAATTATGAAGATGCGGGTATCACTGTTGATGTGGGATCTGAATTAGTGTCTACCGTTTCGACGGTTGATACGAATACTTTCGGTGTATACAAAGTCACATACACCGCGACGGATGGTATTAATCCAGACACAACCGTGGTGCGCACGGTTAAAGTGGGATTGCCACCAGATGTTACTATAAATGGGCAGAATCCATTTAATTTGGAAAAATTTGACGTGTACGTGGACCCTGGTATTACTATCAACGACTCAAATTCATTCCTTACTTCTACGACGAGTACATTGAATAATTTAGCAGTTGGTACGTACACGGTCAATTACACTGTATCGAATCCAGCATTTACGGAAGTATTTTCTAGAACGGTGCGCGTGGATGATACAATTCCACCCGTGATAACCATCGCTGGTGATAATCCATACACCCTCGAACGATTCGACGTGTATACAGACCCCGGTGCCACAGTTGATTTAGGGTCCGAACTGACGAATACTGATTTAACTAACGTTCAAAACACGGCGATCGGTTCGTTCGATGTGGTGTATACCGCGTACGATGGGAATACGACCGTGACCGCGACGCGGACGGTGAATGTCGTGGATACGGTACCCCCCGTGATCACCATACTCGGAGATGATCCATACACGCTCGAACGGTTCGATGTGTACACCGATGAAGGTGCGACCGTTGACACGGGTTCGATTCTCACGACTGACATCTCTGCCGTAAATAATGCATTGATACATGGAAGTTCTTTTGAGGTCACGTATACGGCGACGGATGGTAACACGGCACACGACGTCACTCAAACGAGAACGGTGAACATCGTCGATACTAAACCACCTGTGATCACACTGTTAGGTGACGTTGATCCGTATCAAATCCAGCCAGTCATTCTGTTTCAGGATGTGGACCCCGGCTTTGAGGTTGATTTGGGTACATCCGTGAGTGTAGATTATTCAAACGTGGTCACTACCGATAACAGCAATTTCGATGTTGTGTACAGAGCGAGTGATGGTGTAAATCCGGATACAGTCGTTTTACGACGAGTCGCGGTGGCCGATACGTTGTCTCCGGTAGTAATACTTAACGGTCCGAGTGTAATCACACTTGAGCGTTACGCAGAGTATGTAGAACAAAGCGTAACTCTAGATCCTGGTTCGACTCTCGTGAGTACGATTACCGATTTAGATAATACAACAGTCGGTAGTTATACTGTCACGTACTTGGCGACAGATAATATTAACCCAGATACGACAAATGTGCGCACCATAAACGTGGTGGATACGACGGCACCCATAGTGACCTTAAATGGTGCGAGTTCTGTGACTCTCGAACGCTACGGTGTTTTCGCGGACACAGATCCAGGTGTAACCATAGATGCTAATGGAACACTCGCGTCCGTGGATATTTCTCAACTCAATAATACTACACAAGGTACGTACACAGTTACGTATAATGTGGTGGATGATCACAATAATGCGAACGTCATAACACGCGAGGTTGTGGTACAAGATACTGCGCCACCAGTAGTGACCCTTAATAATGAATCTGTGTCTTATACACTCGAACGCTATGGTGACTGGTCCGCGATAGACCCGGGTGTCACCATTGATAGGGGTTCTTATGTAGACTCCGTTACCGTAGATAACACGAGTACAGGTCTTAAAGTTGTTACTTATACAGTGAAAGATGGTACAAATACCACTCAAAAAAATAGGGTCATAAGGGTCGAAGATACAGTCGCACCCGTTGGTAGTATAAACAATCCATCCTATCAACTTGAAAGATTCGGTGTGTTCAATGACCCAGGTGTCACCGGACTTGATCCAGGTACATATTTAGCTGGCACGGATACCAGCAATGTGGATAATACACTTTCACCGGGGTCTACATTCGATGTGATTTATGATTTAAGTGACGACACGAGTAATATCATTCTCACGAGAACAGTGACAGTCGTAGATACCACAGCTCCGGTGATAACACTCACTAATGGGGATATTGGTACAACCAATTACACTGTTGAGAGAGGTACTACTTATGTAGACCCGGGTGCGACCACGGATACAGGTGAAACTGTTACGGTGAATACATCCCAACTCAATATGGCTGTTACGGGTACCTATACTGTTACATACTCCGCGACTGATGCAGATGGTAACACTGGTACAGCGAATAGAACCGTTATAGTTGAAGATAACAATGCTCCAATTATCACACTCTCTGGAGCCAATCCATACACAGTTGAGCGGGCTAGTAATTATGTAGACCCAGGTGCTACAACAGATACAGGTGAAACTGTTACGGTGAATACATCTGGTCTTGATATGGCTGTTTCGGATACATATACTGTTACATACTCCGCGACTGATGCAGATGGTAACATTGGAACAGAGAGTAGAACTGTCATAGTTGATGACACCATAGCTCCGGTTATCACACTCTCTGGGGCCAATCCATACACAGTTGAGCGGGCTAGTAATTATGTGGACCCGGGTGCAACTGCAGATACTGGTGAAACTGTTACGGTGAATACATCTGGTCTCAATATGGCTGTTTCGGATACCTATACTGTTACATACTCCGCGACTGATGTAGATGGTAACACCGGTACAGCGAGTAGAACCGTCATAGTTGAAGATAACAATGCTCCGGTTATCACACTCTCTGGGGCCAATCCATACACAGTTGAGCGGGCTAGTAATTATGTGGACCCAGGTGCAACTGCAGATACTGGTGAAACTGTTACGGTGAATACATCTCAACTCAATATGGCTGTTTCGGATACCTATACTGTTACATACTCCGCGACTGATGTAGATGGTAACACCGGTACAGCGAGTAGAACCGTCATAGTTGAAGATAACAATGCTCCGGTTATCACACTCACCAATGGGGATATTGGTACAACCAATTATACTGTTGAGAGAGGTACTACTTATGTAGACCCAGGTGCAACTGCAGATACTGGTGAAACTGTTACGGTGAATACATCTCAACTCAATATGGCTGTTTCGGATACCTATACTGTTACATACTCCGCGACTGATGTAGATGGTAACACCGGTACAGCGAGTAGAACCGTCATAGTTGAAGATAACAATGCTCCGGTTATCACACTCACCAATGGGGATATTGGTACAACCAATTATACTGTTGAGAGAGGTACTACTTATGTAGACCCAGGTGCAACTGCAGATACTGGTGAAACTGTTACGGTGGATACATCCCAACTCAATATGGCTGTTTCGGATACCTATACTGTTACATACTCCGCGACTGATGTAGATGGTAACACTGGTACAGCGAATAGAACCGTTGTAGTTGAGGATACCAATGCTCCGGTTATCACACTCACCAATGGGGATATTGGTACAACCAATTATACTGTTGAGAGAGGTACTACTTATGTAGACCCGGGTGCGACCGCGGATACAAATGAAACTGTCTCTGATAATAGATCATCCAACCTTAACATGGCTGTTTCTGGCACTTACATAGTCACATACTCTGCGACTGATGTAGATGGTAACACCGGAACGGCGGATAGAATTGTCATAGTAGAAGATACCATAGCTCCCGTTATCACACTCTCTGGGGTCAATCCATACACAGTTGAGAGAGGTACTACTTATGTAGACCCAGGTGCGACCGCGGATACAGGTGAAACTGTTACGGTGGATACATCCCAACTCAACATGGATGTTTCGGATACCTATACTGTTACATACTCCGCGACTGATGTAGATGGTAACACCGGTACAGCGAGTAGAACCGTCATAGTTGAAGATAACAATGCTCCGGTTATCACACTCTCTGGGGCCAATCCATACACAGTTGAGATAGGTACTAATTATGTAGACCCAGGTGCAACTGCAGATACAGGTGAAACTGTTACGGTGAATACATCCCAACTCAAT
>Ga0315315_10001162_pt1 | contig 23956 bp, 27 predicted proteins | sample M140m3416metaG_FD_203699 | JGI IMG/M metagenome (GOLD analysis project Ga0315315, IMG submission 203699) | Ammonia-oxidizing marine archaeal communities from Monterey Bay, California, United States - M1 40m 3416 | ecosystem: Environmental > Aquatic > Marine > Intertidal zone | place: USA...
TGTAACAACATTTCTCGGTAAGATTATGAATTCCTTTTTAGTTTTGGGGTTCCTGCCTATTCTCTCTTTTTTTTTAATAATTTTAAAAGAGCCAAAATTTTTTAAAATTAAATTATTGTCTTTTATGTTTTTTTTTAAACAATCTATTAAGTCCTCTATTATTTTCTTAGAAAAACTTTGAGAATAACCAATTTCGACGCTTAAACTTTTAAATAAATCTTTTTTTTTTATATTACTTTTTAAAATCATTTATATGATTTAGGTTTTTTTTTATTTGATCCATCAATCCGCCTTTTACAATTTTGTAACATAAATCTATTGAGTAATAAAAACCAAGAGAGTCTGTGCCGCCATGGCTCTTAACAACAGGTCCGTTTAAACCAAGTAATATTGCTCCATTATATTTTCTGGAATCTAATTTATTTTTAAATTTTTTTAATGAAAAATATGAAAAAATTAATGAAAATTTTGAAATTATATTTTCCATTAGATACTTTTTTAAATTATTAATAATAAACTTTGCAGTACCCTCAGCAGTTTTTAATGCAACATTACCTGTAAATCCATCTGTTACTATGACATTTGACTCACCTTTCATTAAATCGTTACCTTCAATATATCCATTATAAATAAAATTATTTTCATTTGATAGATCTCTCAATCGTTTTGATGCCTTTTTTAAATTTTCTGTACCTTTTATTTCTTCTGAACCAATGTTTAGCAATGATACTTTTGGTTTATCATCTAAGTATAAAGACTTATAAAGAGCCGAGCCTAGTTCAGCAAAGTCAACAAGATTTTGATCATCACATTCTATATTTGCACCCAAATCCAAAACTACACTCATTTCTTTTTGATTAGGCCATAAACCTGCCAAAGCAGGTTTGCTAACATTATCCATCATTTTTAAAATCATTCTAGATATTACTAGCAAAACACCTGTGTTGCCTGCAGACAAGCTTATGTCAGATTTTCCAAGCAATTGGTGATGAATACAATTCCACATACTAGTATTTTTTGAATTTTTTATAGCAGTTAATGGTGACTCTTCATTCGATACAACGGAGTCCGTATGAATTACATTTATAAAATTTGAATTACATTTATATTTATCTAATTTTTCTATAATTTCATTTTTTTTTCCAAAAATATTAATTATAAAATCGTCATTGTTTTTGTTCTTGTTAACAAAGATGCTAACGCCTTCTATTGTTTTATCTGGTGAGTTATCACCGCCCATTGCATCTATTGCAATAGAGATTTTTTTTTCCATAAAATAAAATTAAATATCTAGAATTTTTTTTCCGTTATAGTAACCCGACTTGAGATCAATGTGATGTGACAATCTACTTTCACCACTTTTTTTATCATCAATTATATTAACCGAAGACAGCTTGTGATGAGATCTTCTCATTTTCTTTTTTGAATTAGAAGTTTTTCTTTTAGGAACAGCCATATTTATATTTAAAATTAATAGTCCCTTCTAACATATTATTTAATGGAAGTTCAAAGCAAAAATCAAAAAAATTAATAAAATATCTCTCAAAATCTTTGATTTTTTCAATTTTATTACTTTTTAAACTTTCAAAGTACTGGTTAATCAATTTTTGATTAATTTTAAATTTTTTAGGAGTTTTTTCTAAGTTTATTTTCAAAAGTATATCATATAATATCTTATTAAATTCTTTCATTTTTTTATTAACAGATACATCTCCTAAACCGCTTTCTCTTAAGTTGTATTCAATATTATTAAAAAAAAAATCGTAGTCATCCTGACTAAATTTTCTTCCCTTAGATTTAGATACCATCATCATTATTGAAAAATGAATAAACATAAGATAAAGACGTGTTTCAAAGGTATCTGGTAACTTCATATTTTTGTAAAAAAAAATATTTCTAGATAAGGCTAATAATATGTTGTAAAGATTATTTTTATGATTTTTAAACATAGCTTTTTTATTAAAATATTGATGATTTTAATAATTGTTATTCTATCAAATTGTCAATTAAATAAAACTCAAAATAATCATGGTATTATCTTTTTAAAAAATAGGTATGAAAAATTAATAGTTGATAAAACTAACTCTAACGATGTTATAAATATTTTAGGTCAGCCACATACAAAATCAATTAAAAATAGTAATGATTGGATTTATATCGAAAGAGTTTTAAAAAAAGGTAGTTTTCACAAGATGGGAAAAAATGTTGTTAAGGAAAACAATGTAGTCGTATTATCTTTTAATAAATTTGGTATTTTAGAAAATAAAGTTTTTTTTGATAAAAAAAAATTAGCTAATATTAATTTTTCAAATGATAAAACGTACAATAATTTAAAGAGTAATAGTTTTGTTGCAGATTTTTTACAAAGTATAAGAGCAAAAATGTATAGCAATAGATAAATTAATATCTATATTTAATGGGCAATAATAGCTAATAAAAGCAAAGCAACTATATTAGTTATTTTAATCATAGGATTTACTGCGGGACCAGCTGTATCCTTGTAAGGATCTCCTACTGTGTCTCCTGTAACCGCAGACTTATGTGCTTCAGAGCCTTTTCCTCCGTAGTTTCCGTCCTCTATATATTTTTTTGCATTATCCCAAGCACCCCCGCCCGCTGTCATTGATACAGCAACAAAAAGCCCAGTAATAATTACACCTAGAAGCATCGCTCCTAAGGATGATAAAGCTGCTTCTAATCCACCAATTTGTAAAATTATGAAATAAACAACCACTGGTGATAAAACGGGCAACAACGATGGTATGATCATCTCTTTAATGGCTGCTTTGGTTAATAAATCAACTAATCGTCCATAATCTGGTTTTCTTTTTCCCTTCATGATACCCGGTATTTTTTTAAATTGTCTTCTTACTTCAATAACAACAGCTCCGCCTGCTCTACCAACTGCTTGCATGCCCATGGAACCAAATAAATAAGGAAGCATTCCTCCTATTAAAAGTCCTGCAACTACAAATGGATTGGATAAATCAAAAGTGACGTTCACGCCTTCAAGCGCAGAACCTTTAACAGTTGAAAAATATTTAATATCTTCTGTGTAAGCAGCAAATAAAACTAATGCTCCTAAACCGGCTGATCCAATAGCATAACCTTTTGTTACTGCTTTTGTAGTGTTTCCAACAGCGTCTAAGGCATCTGTAGTCTTTCTTACATTCTTAGGTAGTTTTGACATTTCAGCTATACCTCCAGCATTATCAGTGACTGGTCCGTATGCATCTAAAGCTACTACCATTCCTGTTAATGCTAACATAGCGGTTACAGCAATTGCTATACCAAATAGACCAGCAAGTTCATTAGTATACAAAATTCCTGCAACAATAATTAAAGCTGGTATTGCAGTAGCTTCCATTGAAATAGCTAATCCTTGAATTACATTAGTTCCGTGTCCAGTAGTTGAAGATTGTGCTACTGATTTAACGGGTCTATAGTTAGTCCCTGTATAGTACTCTGTAATCCAAATTAACAAACCTGTAATCGCAAAACCAACAACTCCACAAATATATAAGTCTAAACCATTAAAATTTTTACCACCATTAGAATAATTTTCTGTTAAGCCTACAACTGACTCAGTTACTGGGTATAAAATAATTAGAGACGTGATAGCTGTAACAATAAAACCTTTATATAGGGCTCCCATAATATTTTTATTTTTTCCAAGTTTTACAAACCAAGTACCAATTATTGAAGTAATAATACATGCTCCGCCAATAGATAAAGGGTAGATCATTAAATTATAGTCATTAGGAAAAAATATTGAGGCCAAAACCATTGTTGCAACTATAGTCACAGCGTAAGTTTCAAATAAATCTGCAGCCATTCCTGCGCAATCACCAACATTGTCACCAACGTTATCCGCTATAACCGCTGGATTTCTAGGATCATCTTCTGGAATTCCTGCTTCCACTTTTCCAACTAAATCAGCGCCAACATCTGCTCCTTTAGTAAAAATACCACCGCCAAGTCTTGCAAAAATTGAAATTAATGAAGCACCAAAACCAAGAGCAACTAATGCATTAATAATTTCTCTTTTATCAACGTTTAAATTAATCAATATAATGTAATAAATTGTAATTGCTATTAATGCTAAACCTGCAACTAATAAACCTGTTATCGCACCTGATTTAAAAGCAATTGTTAAACCTGCTTGTAAACTTTTTCTAGCTGCTTCAGCAGTTCTTACGTTTGCTTTAACAGAAATAAGCATTCCCACATAACCAGCTACACCTGATAGAAATGCTCCGATGAAGTAACCAATGCCAACTAGATAATTAAAAAAATAGGTAACTATAGCAAGAACAATTACTCCAACTACTGCAATAGTTTTGTACTGTCTATTTAGATATGCTTTGGCACCAATTTGAATTGCATTTGCTATTTCTTGCATTCTTGAATTACCGGCGCTCGCAGAAATTATTTGGCCAGATAATAAGTAACTGTAAGCTACTGCAAGAATTCCAGTAAACGAAATCAAATATAGTAATTCTAAATATTCAGTCATATGAAAAAAGACATAAATGCCAAAATAATTTTAAAAACGCAAGCTAAACTTGGTTTAAATAACAGTTATTTTATTGATCTTTTCTTAAAATTCTAGCAATTTTATCTAGGATTGCATTTAAATATCCGATTTGTATCTTTTCAAGAAAGTGTTCCGAGGCTACTAGGTATTCGGATATTATAACTTTTTTTGGTATATTGTGCTTAAACATAAGTTCGAATAATGCAGCATACAATATAATTTTTAATAATTTATCAGTTTTTTTTAGATCAATATCATCAGTTAAATGGGCAGTGATTGTTTCTTCTATTAACTCTGATCTTTCTAATGTGCCAGTTACAACATCCTTTATAAACTTTTTATATTGGCTCTTTGGATAGTCAATTTCACTATTAGGATTAATTAGTGAACTATAAAGCTTTTGTATTACTTTTATTCTAGGAGAGGTAACTTTAGATTTTTTTAGGCTCATTTTTTAAAATCATGATTACTGCATTCGCAGCTTCTGAACCTTTATTTGGGTTATTTTTAATATTTGTAGAACTTCTATTTTTTGCCTGACTGATATTTAGAGCTGTAATAATTCCATTACCTATAGGTTTGCCATAGTTTGTGGAGATACTTAAAATTGAATTAAAAACAGATGAACATATTAAATCAAAGTGAGGTGTTTCTCCTTTAATAACACAACCTAAAGCAACAAATCCATCATATTTTTTTATATTTCTTTTAATTGCAACAGGTATTTCGTATACACCCGGTAGATCTAATATATGTACTAAAAATTTGTTTTTAATAAGTTTTTTTTTAGCATTTAAAACTAAATTTTTGGAAACATCTTTATAATAATTTGAATTTAAAATTAAAATTTTTTTCATTTAATAATTATTTGTTTTTTAATCTTAAGACCAAATCCTTCTAGACCTATAATCTTTTTTTTACTTCTAGAAATTAATATCATATTTTTTACTTTCAAATCTTTTATTATTTGAGCTCCAATACCATAATATCTTAATGTATTAATATTACTATTATCTGAATTATATTTTTTATTGATAATTAATAATAAAAAATTCTTATATGTATTTAAAAGCTTAAGGGATTGCAAAATTTTTTTATTCATTAATTTTTTTTTTTTTATTTGTGTTGATAGGACTCTTACAAATATTGAGTTATTAATATTAAATTTTCCCTTAGTTATTACATAATTATTATTATTATCTAATTTATTTTTATAATTATGCAAAATTAATTTATTAAAATTTTTTAAATTAAAAGATTTAGTATCTTTTTTTATAATCAATTTTTCATATTTTAATCTATAAGAAATTAAATCTTCAATAGACGCGAGTTTAATTTTATGTTTTTTTGAAAATTTAAATAAATCATTTAGTCTGGCCATTCGACCGTCTTCATTCATAACTTCACATATCACTGAACTTGGATTCAACTTTGATAGTTTTGAAATATCTACGGAAGCTTCTGTATGTCCTGCTCTCTCTAAAACTCCACCCGCTCTTGCAACTAATGGAAAAACATGACCTGGTGATACAATTTCCTTTTTTTTTACTTTAGGATTAATTGCTGTTTTGATTGTTTTTGCTCTATCTTGAGCTGATATCCCTGTAGTAATACCTTTTTTCGCTTCTATTGAAACTGTAAAAGCAGTTTGCATTCTGGATTTATTTACTGGAGACATTAAGGGTAATTTTAAAATATCAATTTGTTTTTTTGTTAAAGCTAAACAAATTAAACCTCTACCATGTTTGGCCATAAAATTTATATTTTTAGCATTACATTTTGAGGCAGGTATTATTAAGTCTCCTTCATTTTCTCTATCTTTATCATCAACCAAGATGAACATTTTACCTTTTTTAGCATCTTGAATAATCGATGAAATTTTTGAAAACTTTTTATCTGACATTTAATTAGAATATTTATATATGTATTTACCAAATATATCTAACTCTACATTAACTAGATCATTTTTTTTTAAATCTTTAAGATTAGTAAGCTTTAATGTGTGGGGTATAACATTAATATTAAAATAGCTTTTTTTGGTATTAGAAATCGTGAGAGAAACTCCATTTATAGTGATTGATCCTTTTTCTATTAAATATTTATTAAACTTTTTATCCAAAATTTTAAGCTTAATTAACCAAGTTTTATCTATCATAGTTATTTGATTAACTTTAGCGACAGTATCTACATGCCCCTGCGAATAATGACCAGAAATTATTTTTCCATAAGATAGCGATTTTTCTAAATTAATAATTTGATTTATTTTTACCGCTTTGAAATTAGATCTTTTTAATGTTTCATTAGACAAATAAAAATAGATTTTTTTCTTATCTATTTTTACTAATGTAAGACATACTCCGTTACAACTAATTGATGAACCAAGATCCCTTTTTTTAAATGTAGTATTTGAGAGTATTCCAATGAATATACTTTTTTTTGTTTTTTTAACACTTATTACTTTCCCCGTATTGTAAATTATTCCGTTAAACATTTCTAAAATTCTTTAATAAAAAATTTATCATCATTTAAATTAATTGATATTGGTTTAAATTTAATTTTTTTTAAAAAATTTGGTGAAATATTATTTTTTCCAGTTTTTTTTAAATTTTTATTGCTTTTGAATAAATATAAATTATTTATTAAATTATTTTTTATAACTGTACTAAGAAAAATAAGTCCAGTTTCTATAAGAACGCGTGAATATCCAAGTTTATATATTTTTTTATAAAGTAAGATAAAATCTTTTTTATCTTTTAAACCGTTTACAAAGACAAATTTATAACCCTTTTTCTTATATATTCTTACCCTCTTAAAGTTCGATTTATTAGTTATTATATAAGTATTTCTTTTATTAATTATTTTATTCAATGATAAATTTTTTTTTAATTTTAAATCTAAATCAATTATAAATAAATCAGGTTTAAATTCATCGAAGCCATTGATCCTGCAATTAAGTAATGAATTATCTAAATTAATAGTTTTGGAAGTAGATAATATGCAATCATATCTAGATCTTAAAAAATGTACAATTTTTCTCGAGTTTTCGTTTGTTATCCATTTTTTTTTATAATTTATTGATAAAAAATCATTTGAAAGAGCAATTTTTGCAGAGACAAATGGAATATTTAGTTTTTTATTAATAAAATAGCTTCTATAAAAGTTTTTATAGTTTTTTGATTTTATTTTTTTTACATCTATACCTTTCTTATTAAGAATAAATTTTGCTTTTTTATATGTTCTAATGTCTGGATCATAAGATCCAAAATAAACCTTTTTAATCTTTTTTTTGGAGATTATTTTCGTGCATGGTGGAGTTTTACCAAAATGAACACAAGGTTCTAAAGAAGTGTATAAACTTGCTCCAGAGCAATTTTTTATTTTAGATAATGCGTTAAATTCAGCATGAGGTCTACCTCTATACGAGGTTATGCCTGAAGAAATAACGCTATTATCTTTTACAACTATTGCACCTACTGAGGGATTTAAACCTGTTTTTCCTAAATTTTTTTCTGCAATTTGATATGCTAGATCTAAATAATAATTATGATTTTTTGTCATCTAAATTGCCCACAAACTGTTCAAAATCTTTTGCTTCATTAAAATTTTTGTATACAGAAGCAAAACGAACATAAGCAACTTTGTCTAGTGAGGACAGACCTTCCATAATAAATTTACCTATAGTGATGGTTGGAATTTCACTTTCACCTAAGCCCTCAAGATTTCTTACAATTTTAGAAATAAATTTTTCTATTGTATCGCTATCAATGGGTCTTTTTCTGGTAGCTATTCTTATCGATTTTGAAATTTTGTCTCTATCAAGTGGTTCCCTTTTACCATTACCTTTGATGACGGTTAATTCTTGAAATTGAACCCTCTCGAAAGTTGTAAATCTCTCTTTTCTATCGCAACCACAAAGTCTTCTTCTTCTTATGGCGGTACCATCTTCTGTTGGTCTTGAGTCTACAACAGAGGTATCTTTTTCTCGACAAAAAGGACAAAGCATAAATTTATTTAATTTCCATATATAGGAAAAGAGGAACAAAGATCAATAATTTCTTTTTTAACTTCACTTTCCACTTTTGAATTATCTGATTTATTCTCACTTAAACCTTTAATTACTTTATGTATTAAGCCTGCAATTAATTTAAATTCTTCTTCTCTAAAACCTCTTGTGGTGCAGGCTGGTGTGCCTAATCTAATTCCAGAAGTTATGAATGGACTTTCCGTATCAAATGGAATTCCATTTTTGTTGCATGTTATGTTTGCTCTTCCTAATGAAGCTTGAGCATCTTTTCCAGTAACTTTAAATGATCTTAAATCAAGAAGCATTAAATGTGTATCAGTTCCACCAGAAAAAATTTTAAAACCTTTTTCAGATAAACTTTTTGATAAAACTTTTGCATTTTTAATTACATTCTTAGTATAAGTTTTAAAATCTTCAGACAAAGCCTCTTTAAAGCAAACTGCTTTGGCTGCGATTACGTGCATTAATGGTCCACCTTGTAAACCTGGAAAGATTGCACTATTAAACTTCTTAGCTAACTCCTCGTTATTAGTTAAAATAATTCCACCTCTTGGCCCTCTTAAAACTTTATGAGTTGTAGAAGTTACAACATCAGCATATTTAGTGGGATTAGGATAAGCTCCACCGGCTACTAACCCAGATAAATGCGCCATATCAACTAGAAGATAAGCTCCAACTTTATCACAAATTTCTCTAAATTTTTTAAAATCAATTATTCTTGAATACGCACTTCCTCCTGCAATAATTAGTTTTGGTTTATTTTCAACGGCGAGTTTTTCCACGGTTTCATAATCAATTAACCCCGACTCTTTATCAACTTCGTAATGAAGTGCATTAAACCACTTACCTGATTGAGCTGGTTTTGCTCCATGAGTTAAGTGACCACCAGAATTTAAACTCATAGCTAATGTTGTGTCTCCTGGTTTTAAAAGAGCTAAATAAACTGCACCATTGGCTTGAGCGCCAGAATGGGGTTGCACATTTGCAAACTTACAATCAAATAATTTTTTTGCACGCTCAATAGCTAAATTTTCTGAAACATCAACATGCTCACAACCGCCATAATATCTTTTTGAAGGATAACCTTCTGCATATTTATTTGTTAAGACTGAACCTTGTGCCTCAAGTACAGCTCTTGATACAATATTTTCTGAAGCAATTAATTCGATATGATTTTGTTGTCTTGTAAACTCATCTCTAATTGAGTTGTACAGTTCTTTATCTGCATCTTGAAGTTTTAATTTAAAAAAACTATTTAAATATTTATCTAATTTGATAACTGACATTATATTTTTTTTACTCTTTTTAAGTGTCTACCACCTTCAAATTTAGTTTTTAAAAATAATTCCACTAATTTTAACGATAAGTTTTTTTTTGTTAATCTAGCACCTAATGCAATTATATTAGCATTATTGTGCTGTCTAGACAATCTAGTCGATTTTTGATTGTAGCATACTGCTGCTCTAATATTTTTGATTTTATTGGCACTTATAGCCATACCTGTGCCAGAACCACACACAAGTATACCTACATCACTTTTTTTAGCTTTTATACGGCTTGCAAGTTTTTTTGCATAATCAGGGTAGTCGACAGATTTATTCACAAAAGGACCTAGGTCGATTATTGAAACATATTTATCAATAAGAAAGTCTTTGATTTTTTCCTTAAGATCAAAACCAGCGTGATCTGATGCTATGCAAACTTTTTTAAATAAGAAGCTCAAAATTTTTTATCTATTAATTATTTGTTTATCCACTTAAGTTGTTATTTAACGATTTGTATTATATATTTGAATATAACATTTGTCGCACAATATTTAATATTTACATGATAACTGGAAAATTTCCAAATTTAAGACTCAGAAGACTAAGAAAATTTAGCTGGTCGAGAAAATTAGTTCAGGAAAACAACCTTTCTTCTAGCGATTTGATATATCCATTATTTGTTATTGAGGGAAAAAATAAAAAAAAACCAATAAAGTCTATGCCTAACATATATCAGTATTCTATTGATAATTTAGGAAGCATTGTAAATACAGTCATAAAAAACAAAATACCAATGATCGCTTTGTTTCCATCAACCCCTAGAATAAAAAAAGATCCTTTTGGAAATGAAGCCTTAAATGAAAATAATTTAGTGTGCAAAGCAATACGATTTATAAAAAAAAGATTTAAAAATGATATTGGAGTAATGTGCGATGTTGCCTTAGATCCTTATACATCACATGGCCATGATGGAGTTTTGAAAAAAAACTATGTTTTGAATGATAAGACAGTTAACATTTTAATGAAGCAAGCTTTACTGCAAGCTCAAATGGGCTGTGATGTTATTGCTCCATCGGACATGATGGATGGACGGATAGGTAAAATAAGAAAACATCTTGATAATAATAGCTATCAAGATGTTCAGCTTCTTTCATATGCAGTTAAGTATGCATCAAATTTTTATGGACCCTTTAGAGATGCTGTTGGATCAAAAAAAACATTAAAAAGTGATAAAAAAAATTATCAAATGGATTTTGCTAATATTAATGAAGCATATAGAGAAGTTGCTTTAGATATTAGAGAAGGCGCAGATATGGTAATGGTAAAACCAGGAATGCCTTACCTGGATGTCATTAAATCAATTAAAGAAAATTTTAAGATTCCTGTTTTAGCTTATCAAGTTTCTGGAGAATATAGCTTAATAAAAAATGGCATTAAAAATAATCTTATAAATAAAGAAGCAATACTAGAAAGCTTAATTTGCTTTAAAAGAGCTGGCGCATCAGCCATAATTACATATTTTGCGTTAGAGATAGCGAGAAATTTATAATTAATTAAAATAATTTTCTAAAACAACTCTAGATTTTGGAAACAAAAGATTATTTGGTATAAAAAATTTATTTTGAAAAACATTGCGTGTAAAATACAATGATTTTCGAATTAAAATGTTTTTAAAATTTGACGGAATTTTTTTTAATATTAAATAATTTGGCACCTCGTAAATATAACCATCAATTTTTATTTTAAGTATATCGTTATTGTTATTCTCATTGGAAGAATATTGACCCAAATTAGTATCATAACCTAAATCTTTAATTAAATTTAATTCAAAAAAAATATAAATAAAAATCCAATTTTCTAAATTAATTGAACTTATCAATTTTTCAAATGAGTTATAAATTTTCTTATTTTGTTGAGCCTCGGGTAACAAAGTATTTAAAAGTGAACATATCGAAATTAATGCAGACGTTCTTTCTTTATCATTAAAATATAATGGTGAAATAGGTTTAATCAATTCAGTTTTAAAGTAACCAATTTTATTTTCATTTTTTGATGAATGTGAAACAAAAAGTTTATTAGATATTTGTAGATAATTTCTTATTTTTCTAGAATTTCCTCCATAAACAATTCCATCAACTTTACCTTTTTTTTTAGTGAAAATATTAATGATATTTGCATTCTCTCTAAATTTTCTTTTAGATAATAAGTAACATTCATCTTCCCAAATCATATCTTTAAAATTTTTAGAAGTTTTGAGGCAGCATTTTGCTGCGCATTTTTTTTGGATGGTCCGATACCCTTTATTTTTTTTGAATTTGGAATTTGGACCTCTGTCATAAATAATGGGTCATGTTGTGGACCAGTTTTCTTTGAAAAAACATATTTTGGAAGTTCTTTAAATTTTTTTAAACTATATTCTTGAAGCTTAGTTTTAGAATCTATAAGTGTAATTTTAGAATTTAAGATATGTTCTTCCCAAAACTTCAAAATAAACTTTTCAGCAGATTTAAACCCATTGTCTGTGTAAATGGCTCCTATAACAGCTTCTAAACAATCACTGCTAATTTTATCTGATGATCTGTCTAATTTTTTATGTGAAGAGCCTAGAAATATGAATTTATCTAAATTTAATTTTTTTGCTATCAAGCTACATGTTTTTTTATTAACCAAATTAGCATATTTTTTATCTATAATGCCTTCTTTCTCTAAAGGATATTTATGTAATAAAGTTTGAGAAATAACTAATCCTAATACTCTGTCACCTAGAAATTCTAGCTTCTCATTATTATCAGTATTATTGAAACTTTTGTGTGTTAATGCTTGCTTCAATAATTCAGTTTTTTTAAAATTGTAATTAATTATTTTTTCAAATTCTGTAATTTTATTTTTCATTATAATCTATTAAATAATCTGTTAACCCTAAATGACTCACCTAGATTCCAAAATTTTAATAAACTACTTGTATTAGTATCATTAGAAAAAAAAATTAGTTTTGCCTCACCAACTAAATTTAATTCCTTAACATAGCCTACACTATCTAAATATCTACTGTCTCTAGAGCAGTCTCGATTATCACCTAATAAAAAGAAATGATTTTTTGGTACTTCGAATTTTTTAGAATTCTGTAAACTTCCTCTTTTTTTATAAGAAACAAAATGTGTAACACCATTAGGTAAAGTCTCAATAAAGTTGTTAGTTTCTAATAAATAATTGCCACATCTAATCTTTTCACTAATTAAAATTGGCTCTCTTTTAATTCTTTTATTATTTATATATAAATCACCATTCATAAATTGAATTGTATCACCTGGTAACCCAATCAATCTTTTGATATAATCAGTTCTATTATCAGCTGGCGTTTTAAATACTACTAAATCACCTCTTGTGGGCTTTTTTGAAAAGAAACGGTCATTTGAAAAATTTGGACTAAAAGGAAAAGAATGCTTGCTATAACCATAAGTATATTTTGATACAAAAATTCTGTCCCCAACAAGCAAAGTAGGTTCCATAGAAGATGAAGGAATATAGAATGGTTGAAACAACAAAGATCTAATTAAAATAGCAATAAATAATGCTCCTAATAAGGTTTTTACATTTTCGTAAATTACTAAAAAAATTTTATTTTTTTTCATAAACTTATAGTAACAAATGCTACAGCGTATTTGTGTTCATCGGAAAGAGACAATGATGTTTTAATTTTTTTATTTTTAAATTTTCTTTTTAATAGTTTTTTTGTATCTCCTTCAAAATTAAAATAAGGTTTACCTGAAATATTATTCTTAACTATAATTTCATTTAAGTTAATACCTCCAGATATTCCAGTACCTAAAGCTTTAGAAAATGCTTCTTTTGCTGCAAATCTTTTTGCAAAACAATGGTCGGACTTGATAAGTTTTTTGCATTTAGAAATTTCTTTAGTGTTATAAACTCTGCTTACAAATCTTTTGTTTTTAATTGATTTTTTAACTCTATCTATACTTACAATATCAGTTCCTATTCCAAAAATTTTCATGATTTTAAAATTTTTTTAAAAGTTTTAATAACTGAACTCATACCTTCAAATATAGACTCTCCTATCAAAAAATGACCAATATTGAATTCTTTTATTCCTTTAACTTTAGTTAGTATTTTTGCTGATTTAAATGTTAGGCCATGCCCGGCGTGGACTTCTAAACCTAATTTATTTCCTTTTTTTACAGCTTCTTTAATTCTTTTTAATTCATGAGTAAAATTTTTATTCATATTAATTAGATTGCAAATTTTTCCTGTATGTATTTCAATGCAATCTGCGTTTAAATTTTTTGCTTCAATAATATCTTTTAAGTTTGGTTCAATAAATAAACTTATTCTAATTTCTTTTTTTTTAAGATTATAGATTAACCTTTTTAAATAAGATCTATTATGATTTAAATTTAAGCCACCCTCAGTGGTAATTTCTTTTCTTTTTTCAGGTACTATACAAATAAAAGGTGGTTTACTTTTAGAAGCAATTTTTTCCATTTCGTTAGTGGCGGCTATTTCTAAATTTAACGGTATTTTAATCTTATTTTTAATTTTTTTAAGATCATTTTCGTTAATATGTCGTCTATCCTCTCTTAAATGAATTGTAACAGAGTCTGCGCCATTTTTTTGAGCTAACAAAGCAGCTCTTAACGGACTTGGGTAATTATCACCTCTTGCATTTCTTATAGTTGCTACGTGATCAATATTTACACCGAGCCTAATTTTTTTCATTAAAGATTTCTACTTCCAGGTTTAACGGGATCTATAGACTGTAATTCTTTAGGTAAATCTTCTTTTTTGTAAGTTGGTATATTAAGTTGAACTTGCGAAATAATTTTATCTTTAATATTAGATTTTCCATTAGATCTATCAATTATGCAAGCATAACCAATTATTTCAGCACTATTATAACTTACTAATTTTGAGCACTCTAAACTTGATTTTCCAGTAGTAATAACATCCTCTACTATTAAAACTTTATTACCTTTTTCAATTTTAAAATCCCTTCTTAGTTTAAACTCACCTTGAACTCTTTCTGAAAAAATTGTTTTTTTATTTAAAAGTTTGCCTAACTCATATCCGACAATTACACCTCCCATTGCGGGAGATAAAATTATATCAAAATCGCCATATTCTTTATTTATTTTATCTGCCAGTGATTTACATATTTTTACTGCCTCATTTGGAACGCTCATTAGCTGCGCACATTGAACGTACTTTGAGCTATGCAAACCAGAGGAAAGTATAAAATGACCTTCGATTAAAGCGTTAGTTTTTTTTAAAATTTTCAAAGATTCTTCTAATGAAAGCATTTTTCTTTTTTTTATGTCTTATTATTTTAAAATTCAAATTATTTTGTTTAATTTGACTTATCAAGTTAGTAAAATTTTTCAAATCTTTAATTTGTAAGTCAAAAGAAAATTTCAAATATTCTTTTTTACGCTTTAATATATCAACATTTATAATATTTCCTTTATTTAAACCAATTAAAGAACATATATCACCTAAAGCGCCTGGTTTATGTGGTAAGTCCACTTCAATAGTGCTTGAATAGTTTTTGTCATTTTTTTTATCTTCCTTGGTTGATTTATCCTGCCAATATCTTCTAATTGCAGCTCTAGCTTTCCCAGTTTTTGCAGAGCTTAACCAATGTAACGATGGAGAGGCGTTTTTAGAAGTTTGGATCTTTACCATATCACCATTTTTTAAAATAGTTTGTAATGTTACTTCTCTACCATTTACATGAGATCCGATTGCACTATCGCCAATTTTTGTGTGAACCGCGTAAGCAAAGTCTATTGGTGTAGCTAGTTTTGGAAGTTTAATTACAGACCCTTTGGGGGTAAAACAAAAAACATTTTCTTGAAACATTTGTAATTTTGTAAATTCATAATAATGTTCGGGACTATTTCCAGCTTCAATAATCTCAACTAAATCCCTTAACCAATCGTATTCTTTCCATGAAAGATCTGAAAATTTTTCTGAAGATTTATATTTCCAGTGCGATGCTATCCCTCTTTCAGCAAATTCGTGCATTTCAAAAGTTCTTATCTGAATTTCAATTCTATTTTTTTTTGGCCCGATTACAGATGTATGAATAGATTTGTAATTGTTGATTTTGGGTGTCGATATATAGTCCTTGAATTTACCTGGTATTGTAGAAAACTTGCTATGAAAAACCCCAAGTGTTTTATAACACTCTTCGATATTTTTAACTATAACTCTAAATCCTATTATGTCTGTTAACTGTTCTAATGAAATTTTTTTGTTTTGAATTTTTCTCCATATAGAAAAAGGAGTTTTTTCTCTTCCGGCTATAGTTGCCTCAATACCATTTTTTTTAAGTATTTCAATAAGCTCTAAAGAAATTGACTTAAACGTGTCATCTCGATTATTTTTTATAAAATTTAACCTTTCTTTAATTAAATTTCTCGCAGGATGATTAAGAACTGAAAAAGATAAATCTTCTAGTTCGTCTCTAATTCTATTCATTCCCATTCTATCGGCAAGAGGGGCATATATCTCCATAGTTTCTTTTGCTTTTCTGATTATTTTATCTTTATCTTTAACAAATTGAATTGTTCGCATGTTGTGTAATCTGTCAGCTAATTTTACTAGGAGAACACGTATATCTTTAGAGGTGGCAAGAATTAATTTTCTAAAATTTTCTGCTTTTGAGTCACTTCCTGCTTTATTTTCTAAAGCAGAAATTTTTGTTACACCTTCTACTAGATTAGCAACCTCTTCTCCAAATTCTTTTTTTACATTTTCGTAAGTTACTTTAGTATCTTCAATTGTATCGTGAAGTAAACCTGTCGTAATTGTTGCGCTATCAAGTTTCAATTCTGTTAAAATTTTTGCAACAGCCACTGGATGAATTATATAAGGTACTCCCTCTTCTCTTTTTTGATTTTGGTGAGCATCTAAAGCAAAATTATAAGCCTTATTTACAGTTTCTATATTTAAAAATTTATTATAAGTTTTAATTTGATCAATTAACTCATTATTATTAATCATAGACTTATATTAACATTTTTACTCAATCTTGTAATCTCTATCCTTGATTTAAAATCTAATTTTTTTATTAGATTATTTACATTTTGTCCCAAAACAGGATGGATCCAATTAGGGTCAATTTCTTTAATGGGATATAAAACAAAATTCCTCATATGACTTCTTGAATGTGGTATATTGATAAAATTTTTTTTTACTATAATTGAGTTGTAATCAATTATATCGATATCACATACACGTGGATCGTTATTCTTAGTCTTAACACGTCCTATTTTTTTTTCTATTGATTTAATTATCTTAAATAAAATTTCTGGGCTTCCATTAAATAAACATAAAACACCTACATTAAGATAATTAGGGAATCTTTTGTTTGGGTAAGAAGGAGTTTCATAAAAATTAGAAATTTTATTAATTTTCACTTTAGCAGATAATAATAAATCAATTGCAATTGTGATATTATCAAACCTATTTCCAAATTTTGAATTAAGGTTTGATCCAATATTTAAATGTATCATTTATTATTTTTACTTAATAATCTTGCTTTTTCTCTATTCCAATCTCTTGTTTTTTTAACTTGTCTTTTGTCGTAAAGCTTTTTTCCTTTTGCAACTGCAATTTCTACTTTAACTTTACCTTTAGAAAAATATAATTTGGTTGGAACTAATGTTAATCCATCTTGGTTAATTCTACCAATAAGTTTATTAATTTCTTTTTTTTTAAATAAAAGTTTTCTATTACCTTTTGGGTCATGATTATTGTAAGAAGATTGACGGTATAGAGGTATATGAGAGTTTACTAAGAACATTTCACCATTATTATCTACAGCATAAGAGTCGGCTATACTACCTTTCCCGTCTCTTAAAGATTTCACCTCAGACCCTCTTAGAACTATACCAGCTTCTAAAAGTTCTAAAAAAAAATAATTAAAGCTAGCTTTTCGATTAAGACAGATAATTTTCTGACCAGGTGCTAGTTTTTGTTTCATTAAAGTAACTTAGCTACTTTAAGTGCATCAGAAACTTTCTTTTTTGTTTCTTCTCTAATCTCAACTAATGGTAATCGTACAGTTGGTTTACACATACCTAGTAAAGATGCAGCATACTTAACTGGTGAAGGATTGCTTTCAACAAATAATGAAGAGTGAAGTGGTTGTAGAAGTTTATCTAACTCAACCGCTTTTTTTTGGTCATCTACACATGCTTTTTGAAAATCAGAGGCGAGTTTGGCTGCAACGTTAGCAGTAACGCCAATAGCCCCTACACCACCACGTTTATTAAATTCTAAAGCATTATCATCATTGCCGGTTAACTGAATAAATTCTTTTCCCATAGCTTTTAATTGTTGATCAACTCTATTAAGGTCTCCTGTTGCATCCTTAACTCCTTTGATGTTTTTTAATTCATAAAGTTTAGCCATAGTATCAACGTCCATATTAATTACTGATCTCGAAGGAATGTTGTAAATAATTATTGGGATGCCAACATTATCATTAATTTTTTTATAATGTTGATACAAACCTTCTTGTGTTGGTTTGTTGTAATAAGGTGTAACAACTAATAGCGCGTCTGATTCTGCTTTTTCTGCAAATTTTGATAATTCAATCGCTTCATCAGTAGAATTAGAGCCTGTACCAGCTATGACTGGAATTTTTCCTTTACATTCTTTAACTGCTATTTCGATAATTTTTCTATGTTCATTATGAGATAATGTCGGGGACTCACCTGTAGTACCACCTGGAACTACTCCATTAGTACCATTTTCTAAATGATAATTAATTAATTTTACATATTCGCCTTCACTAAGATTCTCATCTTTAAAAGGTGTGATTAAAGCTACGATTGATCCTTTAAGCATATAATAATATAAGATATTTAATTCTTAACTTATGATCAATAAATTAATTAGTCTAGCTATATTAACATTTTTTTTATTAATTAGTCACAGTTATTCAGAAACGCAATTCTTATACCCTAAAAAAAAGCCATCTATTTTTAAGCCAATAAATAAAACCGGTGAAGAAAAAATTCAAAGCAATCTACCTCAAAAAAAACCTATAATTCAGAATGATAAAACTCAAGAAAAGCAAGTCTTGAAAAAAGAAAAGATAATAGAAAAAAAGGAAGTTAAAGTAAAAGTTGAACAAGAAAAAAAAACGGAAGAAAAAAAAATAAAAGTAGGATTTATTTTTCCTCAAAAAAAACCGTCTATCTATAGATCTAAAACAAAAGAGGTTAAGAAATCATCAATATTAAAGCAGAAAGATTTTGAGCAAGCTAAAAAAACAATAGATTTTATAAAACAAAAGAAATGGAATAGTGCTTTAAAAAGCGCAGCAAAAGTAAAAGATAAAGAATTTAGAACTTTAATTACGTGGATGCATCTAAAGACAACAAGAAATGGAGCTTCATTTAATGAATACAAGAAATTTATAGAACAAAATGAGGACTACCCGAGAATTAATAGAATAAAATATTTAGCAGAAGAAAAAATTTATTTAAGAAATAATTCACCATCATCAATAATAAGTTGGTTTGAAAAAAATCCGCCCTTAGGTGGTCTCGGTAAAATTAAATTAGCTGAAGCTTATCTTGAACAGAAAAAATTTGATAAGGTGGAGGAGCTTATTAAGGATGGGTGGATTACAGCACAAATTAGAAAAAATGATTTAGCATATTATAGGGCTAAGTTTAAAAAATTTATAACCTCAGATGATCATATAAAGCGAGCTGATTATTTAGCATGGGAGAGGAAATATTGGGATCTGAAGAGAATGCTAAAGTACATACCAAAAGATCAAAGAGCTTTATATAATGCACGTCAAATATTAATGAGTAACTCTTATGGAGTAGATAACGCAATAAATAAAGTCCCTGAATATTTAAAGCAAGATCCAGGATTAGAATTTGACAGATTAAGATGGAGAAATAGAAGAGGCAGACTAGATGGATCTTTAGAAATTTTGTATAGAAATTCTTTAAAAACAGAAACTCAAATGGTTCGTCCGGATAAATGGTGGGAACAAAGAGAAAGTGTTGTTAGAAGTTTAATTTACAAAAAAAGATATAAAACAGCATATAAAATTTCAAGTGAACATGCGCTTTCAGCCGGTCCTTCGTTTGCAGAGGCAGAATGGTTATCTGGTTGGATAGCGATAACTTTTTTAAATTCACCCGAATATGCAATCAGCCATTTTCAAAATTTTTATAATAATGTTAGCTATCCAATTAGTTTAGCGCGTGGTGCTTATTGGTTAGGGCAATCTTATGAAAATTTAGGTGAAAAAGATTTTTCAAATAAATTTTATACGGAAGCTGCTAAGTTTCCCATGACTTATTATGGTCAATTGGCGTTTAATAAAATTAATCCCGGTGGAAACTTCGAGTTAGTGGATCAATCATCTTTTAGTAAAGAATATGAAAAAGAGTTTAAAAAGAATAAGCTTATCAGGCACATCATTTTATTAAAAGAACTAGATGCTACTCAACTTGGTAAAGATATATTTAAACATTTAGCAGAATTAAATATAGAAAGTGGCAGTGAGGTTTTAGCTGCTGGTTTGGCAACAAGCGTTGAAAGATATGATTTCGCAATTCAAATTTCTAAAAAAGCCTCATATCAAAAAAGATTTTATAACAAATTTAATTATCCAATTATTGCAACACCAAAAACAGTGAATAACAAAGTAATGCCGAAACAAGAAATAGTACTAGCAATTATCAGGCAAGAAAGTGAATTCGATAAAAGAGCAAATAGTTGGGCTGGAGCAAGAGGAATGATGCAGTTAATGAAACCAACTGCAAAAATTGTAGCTAAACAAGCTAAGCTTCCCTACAGTATAAGCGGCTTAACTCGTGATCCTGAATATAATATTAAACTTGGATCATATTATTTTAATGGGTTGATCGAAGATTATAATGGAGTATTTCCTTTCGCTATAGCAGCTTATAATGCTGGGCCTAATAGAGTTAAAACTTGGAGAAGAGTAAACGGAGATCCGTCTAAAGGACAAATCTCCTATATCAATTGGATTGAACAAATTAGATTTAAAGAAACTAGAAATTATGTTCAAAGAGTTTTAGAAAATATTAATGTCTATAAATATATCTTGAGAAAAGAACCGGTTCAAATAGATAGTTATTTTAATTAAATGGCGGAAGAGGAGAGATTCGAACTCTCGGTACGATGTTACTCGTACGGTTAGTTAGCAACCAACTGGTTTAAACCACTCACCCACTCTTCCTTTTTACCAAGCTAATTTAGTACTAATTATTTATTAATTACCTTATAAATCAATCAAAAAAATGGTCAAATGAAGAAAAATTTATTAAAAGGAATTTCTTTCACAGTAGGGGCATCACTTTGGTGGGGAATAATTGGAGTTATATACTTTAAATTCGTCACCTACGCATCACCCTTAGAGTTATTATTTCATAGAACTATTTGGACAGCTTTATTATTAATTATTACAACATCATATTACAATAAGTGGAAAGAATTCAAAAAAATAGTTAGATATAAATTTAATATATTTATTTTATTTATAACAGGGCTTCTTGTATCGATAAATTGGTTCACTTGGCTATATGCTGTAAGTACGAATAATTTGTTAGACTCAGCTTTAGGTTATTATATTTTTCCAATATTTAGTATATTTTTTGGAATAATTTTTTTAAAAGAAGAATATAATCGGAATAAAATTATCTCAATAATTTTGGTAATTTTAAGTTTAATCTATTTTCTTATAAAACTTGGTGAAGTGCCATGGATTGGAATTACTGTAGCTTTAACTTTCAGCTTATATGGCTTAATTAGAAAAAAAGTTAAAGTTTCTTCAGACATTGGGTTGCTTGTAGAAACGTTACTACTTACTCCTATTGCTATTACTCTTTTTGTTTATTTAATAAATAATGATTTAAATATTTTTTCATCGAATAAACCATTGTTATCTTTTTATCTATTTTGGGCAGGTTTAATGACATTGGTCCCTCTTTTTTGGTACACGAAGGGCTTTGAATTAATAGGAATCGGTCCAGCGAGTATGATATTTTTTTTAACACCTACAGCACAATTTTTTTTAGGATTATATTATTTTAATGAACCGTTAGTTTTAGACGAATTAGTAGCTTTTATTTTTATTTGGATTGCCGTAATAATTTATTTAAATGAATTACGTAAAGAGTAAGTCAATATCATTAAAAAAGGCACAATTAAAGAAATGGCAAATGAAATAAAAAGTAAATTTGTTTTAATAAGAATAGAAAAATATTCTATAGAAATTAAATTACCAACTAAGATACTATTCTGAAAATTCTGACTAGGGAAAAATAATAGACCAGATATTAGTCCACAAATAATTGAATAAGCTGCAAGTTTTAAATTTATTTTTTTATTAAAAAATCCATAGAAAATTGTTATTACTGCTGCACAGCATAATAAATCAGCTAAAAGAAATAAATATAAAATACTATAACCTTTAGATGCCAGAACAAATACCAGCACACTTAACAATAAAATTATTATATTTGCTTTGTCCCTAACTTTTTTTCCTTTTAAATTTTTATTAATTTGATTTCCATTTACTATTATCAGACTTGAAATAGCATTAATTAATGTATCAATAGTACTTAGTGTTAATGACATGGCCAGTATTAATATTCCAATAACTATTAAAGAATTTTTTTCTTTTAATATTAAGCTAAAGAACGCAAGATCTGGAATTACTTTAGGGTTTAAAGAGTATGATAAAAGGCCTGAGTAGCCCATCCAAAAAACAATAAAAAAAATAATAATTGATGAATAAATTAAACTTGATTTAAGTATAGAATTTTTTTTGGCTGAAAATACTCTTTGCCAATTTCCCTGATGAAATAAGTTGGTTGCTGCAACAGCAATAAAAAAAGTTAATCCGGCTGTATAATTTGGTAAATAATTTTTATCTATTAGATTTGGTGAATTTTTTTTAATTACTTCAAAACTTGATGAATCAATGTTAAATAAAATTATTAATAATGATGTTAATATAATTAATACTATAAAAGTGAATTGATATTTGTCTGTAATAACTGAAAGAGCAAAACCACCCCTTAATATGTAAAGTAAACATATTATTAAAGTGACACCTGCAGTAATCCATAGTGGCACTTGTGAAATAAAATTCAATAATGAGGCTATTGCAGTTACTTCAGCTATTAAAAAAATTGTTAGGTAAAATAATATTAAAAATAAACATATTTTAAGTATCCCTATGCCGAACCTCTTTTTAATAAATTCAGTCAAAGTTAAGCCTTTTGGAAACTCCTTCCTTATTTTCGGTCCAAAGTTATATAAAAAAAGCATTGGTGCAGCTGTTCCTGAGGCGTAGCCAATAACAGCTCCTATTCCACCCCAAGTCGCTGCCGAAGCTGGACCAAATAATACCCATGCTCCAAGCGCCGATGCAGTTAAACTTGCTGTAAGCGAGAATGTATTTTCGTTTCTATCTCCAACAATATAGTTTTTGTTATCTTTGATTTTTTTTAAGTTTAAATACCCTAATCCTATAAAAAATAGACCAACAATTACTACTGTAGTTAAAGATGTTTGTATTGATGTGTATGTTTCCATATTTCCCTTACTGAATTACCGGTCAGGTTCTTCGGGTATAATCTCAGTCTTTTAGACACCCCGTACTCTTTCATACACTAATTTCTGGCAGGAAGTCAAATGAAGCTGTGTCTATTTTTGAGGAATGTTCTCTTCTCATTTTCCAGTCATTATTTATTCCCGCTTGAGCTATACTTATTGCATTTCTCCCATACTTAGCGTTTGTAAGATCTATCGCTTGCATTAATGTTTTTGATTTTTTTTCCATAATTGGTGCCAATAAATTAAATTCATTTTCACTAGCTTCTTTTAATTTTGATAAAATAATTCCAGCTTTTTGATAAAAATATCCATATTTATATATTTTTGTTAAACCATTTATAGCTGTCTTTACTAACTCTAAGCTATTATTTGTAGATACCGGAAGATCAATAGTTATTGAGTTTGAATAATATTTTCTATTTTTATCAAAAGGACTCGTTCTTATGTAAACTGTAATTGACTTTGTTGTTTGTTCATCATTTCTAATTT
>Ga0315315_10001164_pt1 | contig 23922 bp, 20 predicted proteins | sample M140m3416metaG_FD_203699 | JGI IMG/M metagenome (GOLD analysis project Ga0315315, IMG submission 203699) | Ammonia-oxidizing marine archaeal communities from Monterey Bay, California, United States - M1 40m 3416 | ecosystem: Environmental > Aquatic > Marine > Intertidal zone | place: USA...
ATCACATTAGGTGGTCAAAATGACGGGGAATTATTACATGGTCATGGGTATACATATTCTGGGTCACAGCCTGGTATGATTATTAAAAAAATGGTAGAGATGGGTAAATCTAGATGTATAATATATTTTGATGAATTAGATAAAACATGTAGTAAACACGGATCGTTAAATGAAATTACAAATATATTAATACATCTAACTGATCCAAATATGAATAAAACATTTCAAGATAGATTTTTTCAAGGTATTGATTTTCCATTAGATAAAGTTATAATGATTTTTTCATATAATGATTCTTCTATAGTAGATCCAATTTTATTAGATCGTATTAAAGAAATTAAAGTACAACCTTATACTTTAGAAGATAAAATACATATTTGTCAAGAACATGTAATTGAAGAAATTGCTTCTTCTGTATCAATGAATAAAATGATAAAAATTAATAACAATTTATTACAATATATTATAGATAATTATACAAATGAAGCAGGTGTTAGAGAAATTAAAAGACAATTAGAAAATATATTTATGAATCTAAATATAGATCGGATATATAAAAGAAATTTATTTAAAAATAATGCTAAAAAAATAATATTAACAAAAACTAAAATTATCGATATATTAAATGAACCAGATATATATAAAAGAGTTATTCATAATAAACCAATGATTGGTATTATAAATGGTTTATATGCAACAGCATCAGGTGATGGCGGTATTACACCAATACAAATTTATGCAAATACACAACATAGTAATAATAAATATGAGATTAAATTAACTGGAAAACAAGGAGATACAATGAAAGAAAGTGTATTATGTTCTTTAACTGTAGCAATAGAATGGTTATATGAAAACAATCATCAAGTAGATGATATATTAAATGATACATTTAAAAATGGATTTCACGTTCATACACCAGATGGTGCAACTCCAAAAGATGGACCAAGTGCAGGTTGTGCATTCACATGTGGTTTTATTTCAAGATTATTAGATATTCCTATTAAAAATAATATTGCTATGACAGGTGAAATTGATTTAACTGGAAAAATATCAAAAATAGGTGGATTAGAATTTAAATTACAAGGTGCAAAAAAAGCAGGAATAAAAACAGTATATATACCGTCTGAAAATCAAACTGATATTGATATGATTAAACTAAAATATAAAAATTTATTTAACAATGATTTCAATGTAATTTCATGTAATCATATAAATGATATTATACCACATGTATTACAAATGTAAAATACATCTAAATAAATAATATATATTTATTTAGAATAATTAGTATGAACAAAATAATTATATGTTATAATAATATAAATATAATATATTTATATATATATATATTATTGTGTATTTTTATGATGTGATATTATAGGATATTCTATATGAGGATTTAATACATTTTGATCTAAATTATATTTTGGAAGAATAGAATCTATTGGTATATTATTAATTACATTTGTTAACCACAATATTGTATTCATTTTAAAATCATATGTATTATAAAGTATATTAATTATTTCAACAAGTAAATTGGATGAAATAATATTTACTTTATTTGATACTTGCTTAGATATTAAAAAACATGAAGATTTTAAGACTGTTTTTATAATAAATGAAGAATTAATAAATATAATTTTTTTAAGAGTTGTATTATAATTTTTTAATATAAGATTGTCAATTTCATATAAAAAATTATATGCAAGTGAATTTTTTTTTGTTAAATATTGATTATCAAAAATCCAGACCCAATTACCACTCTTAATAGTAGTCAAATGTTTCATAAAATTTACAAATCTTTCTGGAGACTTTAAATCTTTTGAACGAGCATATGATGTATAATATATATTATCATTTGTAGTAGTAGTACCAATGAAAGTAAATATATGCATTTGATTACAATTAGGACATTCCATATTTATATATAAACTATATATAAAAAATATTAATTGCGTTTATAATAATTATGTATTTTTTTAAATGAAATTAATATATTTAGATATTAATAGATTTACTAATTTGTAGAGTATTTTGTTCTACCAACACTTTTATATCTGTATATTAATTGCTTTCTTTAGTGCTTTCACCGCTTTCGGCACTTTCGGCACTTTCGGCACTTTCGGCACTTTCGGCACTTTCGGCTCTTTCGGTTCTTTCGGCTCTTTCGGCGCTTTCGGCTCTTTCGGCTTTTTCAGCGCTTTCGGTTCTTTCGGTTCTTTCGGTTCTTTCGGCTCTTTCGGCTCTTTCGGCGCTTTCGGCTCTTTCGGTACTTTTGGTGCTTTTGAAGTTTTAACAATTATTTCAGAGTCAGATTCAGTCAAATAATTTATATCACTTGTAGTATCTAATGTACTTGGTAATAATATTAAATTATCTGGATTAATATTTGAATTATACTTGGGTAAATTTTGTTTTTTATCTAATATCATTGATGTAATTTCATTATTTGTAATAATTTTATGATATGGCCATATACGACGATATGTTTTTGAAATAGTTACATCGCTTATTCCAAATACATCAGAAATTTGTTTTTTATTAATAGGTAAATTAAAAGTATTAACAACTAATAATAAACATCCAGCCGCTACAGATGGAGGTTCGTGAGTAGAAGCTAAATCTAATTTATTAATATTGATTGAAATATCGGTTGCAATTTTCATATGTAATTCACTCATATTTAATTTTGATGCAAATCTTGTAATAAAATCAGTTGATTTACTACTACTGAATTGATTAAATAATTCTTCAACATTTATATAGTCTATAAATTTACGATATCCTCTATTAACATGTTTAATTTCTAATGAATAAATATCTGCTATTTCTTTGGGACTTCTAGGTTCATTTTGTAATTTACATGCGTAAAATACACATGCCGCAATCATAGATTTTCTATTAATACATCTCATAATTCGACATTTGCCTTTTCTAGGTCCTTTGCTATGACGACAATCATTTACTTTGTTATATAAAATTTTAGCTGTATCAATAATTTGTGAAGTAATATTTTTTTCTTTACATTTTTTCTGAATGTTATTTAATTCTAGCATCAAACTTTTTTCTTTATAAGGCATTTGACCCTGAGATTGCATAATACTCAGTCGATTATATTTTCCTTTGGAAACTCGTATTCTAGTACATAATGATGATTTCGGAAAGAAATGGTTAGTAGGACATCCATAACTAGAAGTACTTTTATCATCCGAATCTTTATTATATACTGGATTTTTATCTAAAAATATATTATTTACGACTCCACATTCTTGGCATACATTACATCCAAGTGAATCATCTATAACCATTTTATCATTTTTACATGAAATACATATTGAATAATCTTGTTCTTTATCTAAATCTAGACCAAATAATAATTTATCTATATCTTGATCATTCATATCTAAATATAATTCATCATTTTTAGGTACTTGGGTCATTTTAACTATTATAAAGTATTAATATACTTTTAAATATATATTCAATTTTTAATTTAAAGTATTGTATAACTGTATATAAATCGCTGCTCGGTAGATTTTATATAACTCATTACTCCAATCTAGTTATTATAACACCATTTGATCCTTCTTTATTTGGAATATTTTTATAATAACAACCATCATTAAAATTTTCTTGAATAAATTTTATTTCATATTTTGGACCTAATTCTAAAATAATCAAATCTGTTAATTCAGATGTAATTGTTTTAGTTAGCCATAAATTACCACCAATTTTTAAATTTAACAATATTCTTTTTAATAATTCAAATGCTACTGGTGTATCTTTTATTATATCTTCTGATTTCATAGTTAGATTATATAAACCACCAAACTCTTTTGGAAGTCTGTCTGGTATTCCACAATCAGGAATCATAATAAAATCCCATAAATTATTATTTGTGGATAAAAAATCATTACTAAATCCATCACCTTTAAATATTTTAGAATTTCTTTGATTTATTTCCAAGTCAAAATATATTTTATTTGAATTTGTAAAATTTTCACCAAATAATTCATCCCATGTTTTTATTAACCAATGATATAGTTTATTATGACAATATATTAAAGTATTTTTAGCAGATGGTTTTGAGTCAATTAATGCATCTAATATGACACTTGGATTTTGTGCTGGTGACACATCTGTTGGTATCATTCCATTAATTGTTGGGGGGGAAAAAGGATAGTTTTCTGGAAAACTAATATGAAAAGTATTTCCATTATATGTAATTTCATAATATTTACTAGACATTGGTTCTAGAATAGTATCTAGTCCAAATATTTTCATATCTTTTTTAAATCTTTTTAAAGCAGTACCTTGTAATTTTACTGACGGTATATCTCCACCACCAATATAACCACTGTATTTTAAATTTAAATATTTTGTTTTATATTTAAGATATTTTAAATTATACTCCATATATATATATATATATTATTTTTATTCAAGTTCACACAAGTATGAAATATATTTTTAAGAACAGTATATGATATACTTGTAATATTATAAACAACTATTTTTATATAATTATTTAATAGATTTTAATTTAAAACTATTAAGATTTATTCATATAATGAAATATATTATAGAAAATATATATAATTTTTCATATAATAAAAAATATATCTTAATAGAATGTGAAAAACATAATGTAAGTGCATTAATAATTGATGGTACTATAGATATAATAATAATCAATTCAGATAATGAAAATATAGGTATAAACGGACTTGAAATAAATGATACTATAAAAATATATTATAAAGAATTTAAAAATAATATGATTTATAGTATAAAAATAATAAAATTAAACAATTATAAATTTAATGATATGTCAAGTTCTAGTGAGGAATATATAAATTAAACTTTAATAAATTTCTAGTTTAAATATATAGTATGTTATCCCAAGTATTAATGGTAATTGCATTAGCTGTACTAGCATACATGGTATGTATTACAATGAATGGCACTGAGGTTTTTTCAACCTGTAAAAAAACAAACCCACAAACTGAAAGAAGGGTCGCACCAACTGAAAGAAGGGTCGCACCAACTGAAAGAAGGGTCGCACCAACTGAAAGAAGGGTTGCACCACAAATGGACAATCAAGAAAATTTTGAATCCGGTCAATTACGAGCTAAATTATTAAAAGAAAATAATACTGGTGAATTAATAAATGACAATAATACTATTTCAACTAATAGTATTCCAGAGCCAACTGCACCAAGTAGTCAATTATTTTCTGATATACCTAGACAAAAACAAATGACATTTCCATCAGTTAGTCTAGATGATAAAACCCCTTTCAATAATTCATCAACTAGTGAAATAAATTATGCATCTGTTCCTGATACATTTATTGGTAGTCAATCAAATGGTGAAACAGTCGAAGATGTAAACGATGTCTATAAAGTTGATGGAACTGATTTATTGGCAGCACCTTTAGCCGATCGTTTTAATTATACCAACTCAATTGCTAATGTTAATAGAAACGCAAGTAATGATTTGCGCGGCGATATATCTCTTCCTTATAATGATAAATTTACTCCATTTAACCAAAGTTCTATTTATGGTGAACCACTTACCGTTAATAGATTATAATAGAATTACTAAGAGCTAAAAATCTTGATAACTCTTTATTTTGAATTAGTTAATTTTACCTCAATTCATAATTATTATAAATATATCATTTTTTAAATATATGTCATATATTTAAAAAATAAACTCTATTATATATATATATATGTCAGAATCAGACTCGGACTCTACAGATGTACAACAAAAGGTTACGAAAACATTTAAAAATAATGTTTTACAATGGATAGAAATTGATGATAAAATTAAAACAATTAGATCTAAAGTAAAAGAATTGACAACTGATAAAAAACAATTTGAAGAATATATTATAAATTATTTATCTCAAGTTGATGAAGAAAGCATTGTAATAAAAGATGGTAAATTATCTAAAAATGTATCTAAAACAAAAGCACCTTTAAAAAAAGAAACAATTTATACATCATTAATGGGATTAGTAGGTGATGCAACTAAAGCCAGTCAAATGACAGAACATATTATTAATTCAAGACCTGATGTTCAACGTATTAATTTAAAAAGAACTCGTAATCGTAAAAAGGAATAATTAATTATTTATATTATAAAATAAATTTGTTTAATATTTAGTCAAATTTCGATTGTTCTGTAATAATTTTTGGAAGAATATTTATACTCATTAATTCTTGAAATAATAATTTACATGCATATGGTAAATTGACACTAGATATTCTACTATGATTATTACAAGGACCACATGCATGATATTCTTTATCTATAACCCTTGTAGCTAACATACCGCAGTCATCACATATTTGGAATGTTTCTATATCAGATGTTTCCATCATTCGTTCTTTTGTAAACTGTCCAATACCATGTGCTTCCATTGAATCTTTCTCCATCTCTCCTACTTTTAATCCACCTGATCTAGCCCTACCATCTAATGGTTGTCGTGTCAAAGCTTGTCGTGGTCCTCTTGCCCGACTATTACCAGTCCAAACTGGTTTACCATTCCGTCTAACATAAAATATTTCATTTGGTACTGAAACACAAAATACTTCTCCTTCAAAATCATATAGTCTTTCTTCTTGTGTATTTTGTGTTTTTACATGATTGTGATTTATAGATGGTTCACAGTCAGTGTTTATAATTGTTAATTCCCACTGATCATGTTTACTTATTTTATTACAAGCCCAGCCACAATGTAATGATAATCTCATTATATCATCGGCTAGTATAGATGAGGTAGTATTATATACAACATTATTGTTTTCTGTTTTATAAAAATTACCTCCAATTATCATTGATTCTAACAATGTAATACATTGTTCTTTACTTAATTTCCAAACCCATTCAGGTAAAAATACATGAGAAGAATCAACTGAAAGTTGGATCATATAATTATATAATTGAATATCATTAATCATCCATTTATCACCAGTAATATTATAGTCATAATTTAATTTTTCTAAAACAGTAAATAATAATGTTTTTCCCACATATTCATTTATTGAAATACATACGACATGATGTTTCTTTCCATCAACCATATCGGTGTACAATTTAGAAGATCCTATTCTAGTAATCCAAATACCAAAAAGGGATAACCATGCATTCATATCAACATTTTGTATTGGTTTTATTATATTATTTTCATCAAGTATTTCAGGTAATATAAACTGATAGTCATTTTGGACCAAGATACCATTTTTCTTAAATTTACAAAATGTACCATATATATCTTTTGCTTGAATTAATTCATAGTCTTCCCATGTTTGTTCATATTTTTTAGATATGTACATACGGTGTTCCGATGTAACATTCAAGTCTATTTCTTGATTTTTAATTTCATACATAGAACCTTTATAATTTGGATAATGATGTAAATCGGTTGGATGTTGATACTCTATTGTACCTGATTTATTTAATGTTGCAATCATATCATTTTTAGTAATAGAATGGAAAAACTTCCAACCATTATTAGTAAGTACTTCATGGTCTAAAGTTAAACAATGGATCTTATCCATTACCATATGTTTTAATCTCATATAATATGTTGGTCCAATAAAAATTTCTGTTTGTATTTTTTTACCAGTAATACCACAGTACATTGTTTCAGTTCCATGTGGCGAATATCCTAATTTTTTTAGAATATTTGGCAGATCTCTTACATTATAATCATTAAAAGGTGTTCCGTCTACAAATGTTCCATTAATAGCACCTACTTTTGATGCCATGCATTCTACTAATTGAGCTATTGTCATACGCGATGGAATACCATGTGGATTAAATATAATATCTGGTACCATTCCTTCTTCTGTAAATGGCATATCTTTTTGAGGAAGAGCTATACCCAGAGTTCCTTTTTGCCCATGGCGACTATTTCCACATAGACAAACAATATTATTTCTTTTTACACATATAATGCCTTCTCCTGGAACACTACAACAATATACTTTGCCATCAAATGGTATCATTCCATCTAATTGAATATTATTGTTAATTAATGGTTCATTTTGATTTTCAATAATAACAAGTCTATAACTATCACATGTTGATTTTGTTATTCCACTCTTCTGTTCACCATTTATTATAGTAGAATCCTGACCTGGTTTATAATTGATTATCTTGTCAGTAGAATATCCTGCATGTAAACATAATCTAGTAAAATCATCTGCTAATAATGTAGAATTGGTATCATAACATCTAATATCATTATCCATAATATGTCCATCACCTAGCATCATCCCATCTATTAATACCCTACATAATTCAGGTGATAAATTCCAAACCCATTTTGGTAGAAATGTATTAATAGTTCCTACACTATATTGTAATATATAATCTGATATTATTTTATCTATACTAGTATCAAATGTTAAATTTAATAATGGCGATATTTCATTTAATTTATCTATAGTGGTTTTATTTTGTTTGTCAATATATCCTTTGCCGATCCAAATACCAAAAAAAGTTAACCATGCATTAATCTCAAAAGTAATATAATTGATTTTAAAATGGGTAATGATATCATTATTATATTCAAAATATTCAGGATTTTTATCAACAATGATTCCAGCTACATTCTTTTTATAATATCGTTCTTTCCCAAGTATATCTTGAGCCAACTCTATCTTATACTCATCTTGTGTTCGTACCCACATTCTGTGATTAGGAGTGACACATAAATTGACTTGATTTGATTCAACATAATACATATCACCTTTATAATCATATGATTGAACTTCAATTGGATTTACATATTGTAATTTACCATCTATAATAGCACCAACCTTATGTTCTAATGTAATATCTTTGATATTTACCCAGCCATCACTCGTCATAATACTATGGCTATCATCATAACATGCAAATTTATCACCAATCATTGGAACGCGTTCCATTCTTACTCGAATATTATATTGTTCATAACCTTCTGGATTAAAAATATTTGTATGAACTCGATCAATAACACCTGGTAGATTACTTTTAAATATTTCGCTACTATCCTTATATACTTTATTATTATTACCAGTTGGTTGAATGGGAGAAATTTTACCAATAATAATGTCTTCATTATCAATCTCAGTTTCTTCGGCAATATATCCTTTGTCATTCAGTTTATTATAGTTACCTTGTTTCATTCCAGTTACTTTATTACGATCTGGTTTAGTAAATACATCATCTTGAGAAGTAGATGGATTTTTTTCTATTTCACTATGGTAAATTTTATGTGTATCAACACGTAAAAGTCCGCGATCAATAGCAGCTTGATTAAATATTAAACTATCTTCTTGATTATAACCAGTGTAACTCATGATTGCGACAATAGCGTTTTCACCAGTTGGTAGATTAGTCATATTATTATAATTCATACCCTCTGTTGTAACAAGTGGTTGTTGAGGATGATATAATATTTGTGAAATATCCATTCTATCCTTGTAACTAGTCAAGTACAAACCAATTGCTTGTTTCCATTGAGAAAAATTAACAATATTCTTAGTTCCATAATTATGATTACCAAAAGGAATACCACATGATACCTCGCCTAACATAACCCATCTATGAAATTCTAAATGAGTGTATGCAATATATCTATTTGATCCATATCGATTTATCATATAATTTTCTTCATTATTCTTCATATTAATTAAACTTTCTTTTATTCTAGAGATTTCTTCTGCTGACATTATAAATTTAGTATTTTCAATATCTTCATAAGATATTATATTCGGATGTCTAGACATTAATTGATTCCATCCTTTAGAAATATCTGTTTTCAATAAAACATCAACCTCCTTAATTATTTCAGGAGTAATTAATGGTAAATTATTCTTTACATTTATCAATGGTCTTATTAATCTACCTGCGTCATAATATACTTTTAATTCTTTCTCTTCATAATCCAAACAGATTGAAGTATATTTATCTAATATATTATTATTTTTTTTCTGAATTAATAATGTATTTAGATCAACTATTGATTTGGTACATCCAACCCAATCTCCATTAAATATAATTTTACTCCATTTATTCATATCAAGTGGATTAATATCATATGGGTGTGTATAATTCTTAAATTCAAATAATATATTTTGTAATATTATTTTTTGAGATGTATTCATATTAGTAATAGTACTCATCATTGCCAAACTTTTTACAACACCAATTTTTTGACCTTCTGGTGTTTGAACAGGACAAATAAATCCAAAAGTTATATTATTAATATGACGAATTGATGTTACTTTTTGAGTAGAAGCATCTAATGAAGGAGACATAATTCTTCTTAAATTAGATAACGCTAAAACCCATGAAATTCTCTGTAATGATTGTGCAACACCTTTCTTTGTTCTATTCATACCCCAAATACCAGTTGATAGAGCTGTTTTAATTCCTCCTTCAATAATAGATGATTTGATTTGATTTATCATATTAATTGGATTATCATCCGATTGATTTTTTCTCTTAAAATTTTTATTGATTTCATTTAATAATTTTTTCCAATTTTGTCTAAATAATTGACTTAATAATACACCTGGTGTTTCAATCCGTTTATTATCAAAACCATCTCTATCATCAATTGGTCGTCGTTTTAACATTACATTTAATAATTTATTAACCATCAATCCTAAAAATCTAATTTTCTTTGGTACATCTTCTCCTAAATGTGGGAGTAAATCTTTCCGAAGAATTTTATCCAAGTACATTTTTTTTTGTATTAAGGCTAGTTGTTCATCATTTTGAGAAATACGTTTATTTCTTTTTAATTTAGTAATTAAAAAATTACAAGCTTCTTCTTTGGTATTAATTGTATTTCCATTTTCATCAAATGAATGTGCAATAGACGGGCGTAGTAAATTTAACATTTCAATATCATCTAAATTATAAACACAATTTGCAATAATATCCATATCTGCTTCGATACCGAGAGCACGCATAATAATAAAAAATGGTATGTCAGAAAATTGTGAATTGGAAAATACCAAGTCAGACTTTTTATTTTTAATAGTTAATATTTGCAAATTGTCAGACCAATCATCATGTCTAGAATTAATATGTGCAAAATATGTTTTACCATCTTTTGCTGTAGGGTCATTTTTACTAAAGATTAATGGTTTATTATCAGCCATTTTCTCAATTGACATCACTATTTTTTCTTTACCATTTACAATAAAATACCCCCCTGGGTCGTATTTACATTCACCTGCTAAATCATTTTTAATATATGTAGAACAATATTTTGATTTAACCATAATTGGAATACTTGCAATATTTATATCTTTCTCCATTTCACCCACCATTATATGTGATTTTTCACCTGTAATAATATTTTCTTTTTCAACATATTGAGTCACATCTGCAACAATTGTTGCAAAATATTTTAAATGTTTTGTTCTAGCTTCTTTAGGTGTTAATAAATCATTATTAGATGGATTAATAGGTGGTTTAATTCTAACATTAGAGCATTTAAATCCATGTAAATATATTACGTGGTCTACAACACTTTCATGAAAAGTATTATTATCTTCGCATAAACTATGTGGGATCATTTCTTCTATTAACTGATGAAATGGTCCAAATAAATGCTCATATAATATATTTTGTTGTTTAAAATATAATTTAATTGTTTTATTTATATCAGTTTGTGTGATTATTTTACTATCTGTTTCAGGATCCAATATATTACTTGAATTATGCTTTTGACTCTCATCTTTAGATTGTTTAGACATTATATATATATAATGACTGTAGTTTTATATATTTTTATATTATTTTTTCAATTATTTTTATATTGAAAAAATATGAATAAAAAAAGACTTAAAAAATATGAACCAATTAATAGTAAATGAATACAATATTTAAAGATAATTGGAATGTATGGTATCATCATACAAAAGATATTTGGACAATACAAGGATATAAAAGTATTTATAAAATAACAGATAGTACTAGTTTTTGGAAATTATATAATAATTGGCATAAAATTGGCGGTATTACCAATAAACATTATTTTATAATGAAAGATAATGTTAATCCTATATGGGAAGACGTACATAATATTAATGGAGGCTGTTGGTCTTTTAAAATACATGAAAATATGGCAGAAGAATTATGGCAAGATTTATCAATACTATTAGTCACAAATGAATTAATAGAAGGATGCGAAGCTGTTGGACTATCCATATCAGTTAAAAAAAATAATACGGTTGTTATTAAAATATGGAATATAGATTGCACAAATCATAGTATAAAACATATTAATCAAAATATATTAAAAAAATGGAAAACAGATATAATATATATAGCACATATGCCTGAAAAAAATAAGATGTTAAATTTATAATGTTTTTGGTTTACTCTGAGATAATACAAATTTAATTTCTCCTAATTTTGCTATAGAATATTGAACTATTAGTGGATAATTATTTTTTAAAAATAAATTGACATGACTACATAAACTAGAACACCTTGTAAATATAATTAAATATTTTAATTCAAATGTTCCTTGAACAATTTCATTAACATTTTCTATATTTTTAATAATTGTTAAACCCGAACTAACATTTGATGCTGTTAATTCGAAATCAATTACACCTATTTCCCCCTTACCTGATAAAAATAAATTATCAGGTGTTGACAATACATTCATCCTATCAGTAATTGCCATCATGTTTTTACAATAATTTTGAAAATCAGAAGTAGGTAATATAATCGAATAAGGAAACTTAACTGGTTCTATTTCATAATTTGCATCTTCTAGATCCATTAAATTTATTTTACATACTTTTTTTTCTTTTTCACTCTCTAATACAAGTACTAATTTATTTATATCTTCGTCGTCAATTATCCAAGTCATTGTATCAAAATTAGACATGCATTTGATACATTTAAGAAAATTATTTAAATTAATCCCAATAGTTAATTTACTATGTGGATAATCATAAGAATAATATTCAAATTGATCAGCATTTAATTTACAATGAATTAATATACTACTTGTTTTATTTAATTCTTTTATTACAACACCTCCTATTTTTGGTTCAGTATTATCTTTCTCCATATCAGTTGGCGGTATATGATATGGATAAAATGTTATATTAACATCAGTCAATAATGTGTTTAATGCCTCTATAACTGTTTTAATAGATGTTGCTTGAGTTGTTTTTAATTTTAAGATGCATACCATTTTATAATAAAGTATATTATTAAGCCTTTAACCTATTTATATCAATATTTATATTAATTTAATATATTATATATTGGATATTATTTTATATATGAAAAATAACACTATGGGCACAATAGTATAATATTTAATACTAAAGTTTGACCAGAACAAATAATTCAGAATGAATTATTTTCTCTTAGAAGCCCCAATTTATAATTGCATTATATATAATTTTGTATATATTCATCTAAATATAGTTTAAAAATATTTTTATATATAAAAATATATAAAAATATCTAATCATAATATAAAAAATCTAAGATTATTATATAGTATGGTTAATAAATACAAGTTAGTAAATCCTTATATTAAAGGTGACTTTGAAACAAAAATAGACGCAAAAAATTCACTTGAAGCAGCAAAAATATTGTATAAAAATTTATCAGAACATTTTAATAACAACGTTCCTTCATTTTATTTTACAATTCAAAAAGGTGGTAGTGGTAAAGGAAAATTTTCTCATTTTCAAGTGAATGAGAGAAAAACAGAAGACGAGGTTAGTTATTCACTTAAATCTTATGAATTAAAAGATGAAGATAATGCAATCGCACAATATGTTGAAAATTTTGAAAAGTTTAAGGGACGTTTTAATGGTGGTGGGAAAAAAACAGGTCGCAAGTCATACCGCAAGTCATCCCGCAAGTCAGGTAAAAAATCTTCACGAAAATCTAAAAAATCCAATTGGGATGATTCAGATTCTGACTCTGATTCCGATTCATATAATTTTTACCGCGAAGCTAAATCTTATATCCCTGTAACAAATCAGTCATTATATTATATGTACTATGATCCTCTCGTGTATCGGTTAGATTCTGTATATTTACCAACTTTCTATCCAAGTAGTATTCCATATCTTGAATATGCATCATATGCATTCGCATACTATTAAAATTGAATATTAAAATATATACATATAATTAATAATATTATTTAATGAAATTAGATAATATTATTGATGAAATAGAAGCTGATATAAGTACTAGAAAAGAACAACTGTGTATTATTTATATGGCAATAGGTAGTGCAACAAATGCTCCCCCTAATAAAAAGATAGAAGAACAAAATTATCACCAATACCCTCTATGCTTGCAAAATATGAAAGATGACCAAAGAGCAAAGATATTTCATATATTAATTGATCCATACTTGGAAGATCCTCCATACATAGTTACTGATACAGATAAATTAATGCCATGTGTAAAAAAAAATACAGCATTTTATAATGAACAACATACAGTATATCCATTGAAACAATCCATTTCTACATTAGATAAAACATCTCCTCATACAAATATTATGAATGATTTGGAACGAATAAATAATATTACAATAATACATAACAATGTTTTGTTTGTATATAATGATTTTACTGGACGACCTATTGAACCACTAGCAAGATATTTTGATCCATATATAATACATCATTTAAATCGTATTTTTTATGGATTAGGAAATAGACATAATTATGGATGTATGATAGATTTAACAGATCTATCAAAGACAGGTATGGTATATACATTTGAAAATAACCAAATAAATGTGTTTAATCCATATTATTATTTTTATAATAATATAGATATTAACCCCGATAAATATCCTATTAAACATATTGAGACTATACATACATCAATTGAAATGGTTATAAAAAGTGTTGCTAATCATTTTGAAAATAATATTTTTCCAGACTTAAGAACACTATATTGTCTGATGAATGATAAATTAGAATTGAATGACGATATTCGCCAATATATATTTAATGAAACAAGTTTATTAACTGATTCAACTAATCTGGAAGAATTTAAAACACATTTTGAAAATAAAAATTATAAATATTGTTTTGACAAATATATTGAATTGGTTTCAAATAAATTAGATATTCTTATTTATTTGAAAAAATTAGAATTAAATTCAATTGAATTGTTACAAATAATTACTAGCGATAAAAAAGAATATACTTGGATAGACATGTTAAACTATATAATTGTATAATTAAACTTCAGTTGTCACTCGATTTAGTGAAGTAGTATTTTGAGGTACATGATTATCATCACCCTTTTTTTCGTCTAAACCATCAATTACTGATTCATCTATATAATCGCCTTTTTTTATCAATTTAATATTATTCATTAAATTATTATTAATTTTTGTATTACTATTTATAATACTGTGAATTAATGTACCCACACTTGTTAAACCAATACCAGTCCATATTAAATAGGGATTTTCTAAATATTGACCTAATGAAGTTGAAAAAATAGATATGGTTTGTATTATATAGAAAGAATATCCCATCCATTGATTTGATGCATTTATATTTTGTCTCTTGTTTATAAATCTTATCAAGTCATCTACTTTATTTTTATTTATAATATTATTAATTTTTTTAATTGTTTCGGCATCACTAAAAACAATATCGTCTGTATCCAATGCACTCATTATATATAAAACACTATATTTTAAAATATAATAATTATATTTTAAAATGTGAATTTAAAAAAATGTATTTAATTTATATAATATTATTCAATTTTTTGAAATATGTAATATCTAAATAGAAACGAATAATGTTTACTCTCTTTGTCTGCTCCTGTTAAATCTTCATAAAATTCTGCAATGTTTTCATAAAACCGTTTGTTCTTTGGATTTTCTTCATATTTGATTACATTTGTGAAATACATTTTATTTAATTGATATAAATTAGCAAATAAATCGGTATCAACTAAACGACATCCAGCTTGTTTCATCGTTTTTTCCATTAATTCTCTTGTAACCAAATATTCTTCAATATATTTACCTTCTTCGCTAATCCATGACATATGTATATCAACAGGTTGACCGGTACTGTGTAATAGGTCTCCGTTATATTTTTTAATAATTTCATATAAAATATTACGTTTTCCATTTTTATCAGTATATGTGGATATTATTTTATTATTTTCGTCAAATGATTTATGTACCATATCACCATCAAATAATGTCAACAAAATATATCCATCTTTCTTTAGATAATTTTTAATATTATCAACTAAATTATTAATACTAACTTTATTAGCAAACATATAATGAATAGCCATTTGAGAACTTATGATATCGAATTTTTTATTTTTAGTAAAAATACGGTCAATTGCGTTTTTGTTATCAGTTGATAAATTTGGTATAATTTTCTGCTGTGCTTCACTTGTAAAATGAACTCCAGCATCAGCTTGAATATAAGTCACTTTGCCAAAATCAGGAAATTTACTTTTTAAAAAATTATATCTACTAATTGCGCCATCAGTTGCACTATAAATCCCTTCAAAATCTATATCAACTCCTACATAATCACCTACTCTAGCATGATACATCTTTGGAAGATCACCGCCTCTACCACAACCAATGTCTAATAGACTCTGTTTAGTTTGTTTACCATTTTCTGATTCTATAGGAGAACAATATGTATTTATAATAATTGATTTTAGCCAATTGTGAAATCCTCTCATTTTTTTAGCCAAATTAGTTACTTTTTGATAATAAATATCTTGTTTTCTGTCAGATGTAATAATAGAACCATCTACTCGAGATCTAAGTAATTTCATTTGTTGATCATATGTTTTCGAATTAGATAGAACTTTTATTTCTTCAATTGTAACTGCATCTGTCATTGACTTCCATATTTTAATGGCAACGTCTTTATAATTACCATAACGTTTTTTATGTCGAATTACAGATTCGGTTTTATCCCAACGTGTTTTTAATATAGTCCACCTATAAGGATGAGGAATTTGTGGATTATTTTTATATATAATTTCAACAACTGTATTATCTTGGACCAAATTTCCTTCTACATCATATATGTTATTATTATCACCGACAGGTAAATATATAACATGGTTTAATGCTTCTGGCATAAATGGAGACGGTTGTTCTTTTCCATTAATAGTATCACCTACAAATAAATTTATTAATCTATATGTTTTAAACGGTAATACATTTTGAATAGTGTTATCATATATATCCATATATCCATTTGTTTCTTTATTTTTTTCAAATGTTATATACACATCTAATGAATTTGTTTCAGGTGGTTTAAGTTTAAATGTGGGATAACGTTGTTCTTTTCGTTCTTTTGTATATTTTTGTTCCATTGGTGTAAATATAATACCATCTAATACATATGGACAATTTATATTAGCATTTTTTGTACAATTTAACCAAATAATATCGGAAAATAGAAAAGATTCAGACGGACTTCCACCTGTTGGAAATAAAAAGATTTTTGGATAAAATAGAGTATCATTTATTTTTGTTTTGACTAGTTCTTTATTTAAACTATTATAAAATTCTTTAATAGATTCAACATAATGTTGTTTAATATTAATCAAATCAAATGGTCCATCATAATCTTTTATTTTATATGGAGTTACACCATAACTAATAGCAATATCTTGTAATGGCGCTAATCGTTCTCTTAACATAATATTATTTCTAAAATCAGATCCTTTATAAAATAGACAATCAAACATCATAAATAGAAAACACCTTTGATTTTTCTCTATATATGATATTAACTCACCTTCAATTATACTATTATCCATACCCTTTATTTTTTTATCTAATTTTTTAATATTTAAATTATTTGAAATTAAATAAGACTCTCCTTCATATATAAATAATTGATACTTGTCTCCATCTGCTTTGTCAGTTACTGATTTCCCACCTAAATGATCAACTACATGTTGAATTTCGGCTGAAATAGGTTGACTACTATATAATACAGTTGATTCATCATTACTATTCCCACTTGTTAATATTTTATATTTTTCTAAAATTTTATGTTCATTCTCTTTTGTTAATATGATATCATTTCCTTTCATTACTTTTTTAATCATATTAGTTTCTAATAATATTGTCTCTAACACTGATTGAGCAGTTTGTTTATTAAATTTAATTGGCGAATAGTCGATTTCAATTTCATATATTTTTGGAACAGTCGTTAGTTTTGAGATATTATTACTACTCATCACTATAGTCAAATCAATTAACAAGTCTGTCTCTAATTCTAATGTTAATCGTTGTTTATAACGATACAATATTTTGTCTGATTCATCAGGTGAAATATTACTTAACATCTCTAGTATTTTTTTATCATTTACATTTGTTTCAGATGATTTTCTAAATCGAATATCCATTGTGTCAATATCAATTTTATTCGACTGTTCTTTTTCTTTTTTTATTAGTTTATAATGTTCTTTAGTAATATACTGGGTTATTACTGTTGACATAATATCATTATTATCTTGTTGATATACTAATCCTAAAAAATCATTAATTGTATCAATACCAGTAATCGATACACGATATCCATTATAAAATATATCTAATATAATTGTTTCATATAGTTTTTTTTTATCTATTTCACTTTTATATTTTATATATTTTGATACATTCATGAAATCAATAAATGGAAGAGGATTTTTTGAACTATAATTATTAAACATTACTTCAAATTCATCGTCTTTTTTTATAGACATAAATAATTCAGAAATACGTTTCTTATCTTCAGATGATAACATTATACAATATATATATATTCTTTTTTTATAATAAATTCAATTTTTATTATAAAATATATTATAAAATATTATAAAATCCATTTTATAAAATCCATTTAGTCTGTCGGCAAATAAAAATATAATAATATAATAATATAATAATGAAAGATTATTATAAAATTTTAAATATAGACAGTGAATCTATTTCAAAAAAAAATATTAAACCACATGATCTTGACACATTTTATAAAAATAAAATTAACAGATTTAAAAATCTACCATTTTTAACAAAAGATATGAAAGATGATATTAAAGATATAAAAGAAGCATATTATGTATTAAGTAACAATGTTTTAAGAAATAAATATAATGAAAAATATAAAAAGAAAGAAGAAACAATTATTGCAAATGATGATAATAAATATATAGATAATACTAAAATATGCAATAGATTGTTTAGTTTAACATTTGCATAGATTTTATTATTTGTATATAATTGCAACTTTTTCTTTATTTTGTTTAATAATTATATATATATTAACACATGTCCATTTAATCCTGTTCTTTAAAATATTATTATCATTTAAAAAATGCATGATATCTCGAACAGTGATCCAACCATATAAAATATTATAAAATTCATTATTATCAATGTCTACTAATCTATTTGCATTTGGATTAAGTTTATATAATAGTTTATAAAAACTTGTCATATTAGAACAACCATAATACATTAATAATATTAGTTGTATTATATTAAATTCATCTGGAGACTTTATTAACTTTCTAATCTTTATTCCATGAATGCTATGAATTGAATTTTTTATTTTAAAACCATATGGACATTTACCAATATGGGATCCAAGTCTTTGTCTCAAATCAATCGCTGATTTGATTCGTTTACTAATTGTTTGACTTTCAATCCAAGCATCATATACCCCACATATAATACGTTTTTTATTTTGCAGTGTATTTGATACTATATTATCGCGCGCGGAATGTATATTTATTTTCTTTTCCGAGCATTGATTCATAAAAATATTTGCTTCCGATACATTTCGCGAAAGACGAGATGGATCTGCGACAACTAAATCTGTGCAGTCTGAATCTAATATCTCTTTACATTTTTGATTTTGAAATTTGTGACCAGGAATTACCTCTTGAATAATATCTATAATCGTTAAATTATTTTCATTGCAATATCTTTCACATATTGCCATTTGAGTATTTAAACTATCACCATATACAGTTTGATTTTTTGTACTACATCGAGCATAAATAATAGCTCTACTTGGTTCTTGTAAGTGTGCATGTTGTAATTGGGTTGTTAACGAGTTCATTATTTAAGTATAATTTATTACATTATACTTGAATAATATTTAAATTCAATATTTTATATATGTGGTTATAATTGGAGTTATTGAGTTGTTCTAGTATAACGAAAATGAATACCATTTAAATTAATTCCATCAAGAGTGAAATTCTTTAATCCATTATTATTCATCAAATAATCAAACCCTTCCTTAGTATCTACCGTCATATCTCCACACCCCAAGTATGTATTATTTTTACGATACAATCTATAATATAAAACATTACATTTTGCTTGATCTACTACTAAATCACTATGGGTTGTTTTAACCATACTATAATCGGATGTATCTACCAAACCTTCGATTTTAAAATAAATACGGTAGTGGGCAAACTTGATACGAATAGATGATCCAATTGTATCCTTGATTTGTTTCAAAGCATTATTTGCTTCATCACATGTAGAAAATGTAACGAAATAAGAATTTGATTTTTCAATATGATGGTTTGTTTGAAAACCAGGTTGTGTTTCAATAATTTGTGTATCAAAATTATTACTTGCCGGTTTAATTAATAATGTGCGACCCGGTTTGTGAACAACTGTTTTCTTTACAGTTGCAATATTGTTAGTTTCAGTATTAGTTTCCATATTAGCTGACATTTATTTAATGTATATAACAAATAATTCTTTATATCAAATAATATTATAACATTTCATCAATAGATTTATATAAATTTGATAAAAATATTTTCATTGTTTTATGATTTAATATCATATCATTATTTATAATAAATATGTTAGTAGTATTATAATTATTTAATAATTTGCTATAAATATAATGTTTTATAATAACTTCATAAAATTTTTTATAATAATTAATTTGAAATAAATTATTATATTCAGGAGTACATACCAACCACATATAAACAGCAATATAAATATCATTCATACTAATATTTTTATAAAATGATGTATTATATTTAGATATATTTAAATGGAGTGTATTTAATGTATTATCAAATCTGTTTATATTATTGTAATTATTTATTCCAGGTAATAGTTTCATATATATATCACTTTTTGGAAATTTTTCAAATAATGCAGGTAAAAATAATACATCATATAAAGTGTATAGTATTACTGATTCATTTAATTTGTCTATTTCTAAATTGATTTCCCAAATATTACCCATTTTTTTATCATTTTCTTCTAACATGGTATATGTATTTTTATTAATTACTTTCATTTGTAATAATAATTCATAAATTTTACATTTATTATTAATTAAATCATTTGATATATTATAATATTCGCACATAAATCGTGTATCATATAAATTAATACCAAATTTATATCTTTCTTCTTTTGTTAATAAAACATCAGTAAATAAATATGGTATATCTAATGATTCACCACCATGAAGAATTTTAATAGTATTATCTGATAATAATAATCTTTTAAACACATCGCTATGTTTTTCTATATCAGGTGGATAAAAAATAAATATATAAGGATTTATGTCATTTTTAATCTCCAAATTTAATTGACACAAAGCAATTGATCTCTTATTATTAACACGATTAAATTCAAAATCAATTCCTGTGTATCTAATTGTATTTTTTAAAATATATAACTCGATATAATTTATCATATATTTGATATTATCCATATTATCACATATATGAATTTTATATTTTTTATCATTCATTTTTATTATCATTAAATTGGGTTATAAAAAGAAATAGAATATTTTTATATTGATAATAATACAATTGCAATTATTGCAAATATCAATCCAAATATAATATTTTTAGTTATACACTTTTTATATAATACGATACCTATAAATGTCATTGCAATTATAGATAATATAGTAATAATAGGATAAATATATGAAAGATGATATTTTTGTAATAATACAATATAAATAAGTAATGTAATTAATTCAATTAATAATACATAAACAATACAGCGTTTTTTTTTAGTTAATGTATATTGTTTCGCAAAAACAGTATATAATACACTTAATGCTATCACTGATAATAGTAATATTATTATATTCATTATAAACAATTATAAAATAATTATGATTTCTTATATGTTAAAAATATAATTGATAAAATACAAAATACAATACCAATTTGATTATATATATTAGTCGATTCGTTAAATAATAGAACACTTATAAAATATAATATAATTAATGATACTATTTTTAAAAGTATATATATATTTGTAACATCTTCTTTATTTAATAATAGTATATAAATATATAAATATATCAAATCAATTATTAAAATCATAAATATTAATATCATATTTTGATCTAATATAAATTTTTTTAATAGTATAGTTGATAATAAACCTAATATAGTAATTGAAAGTATTAATATAAGTTTAATACTTATAAAATATTTAAATTTATTTAAATTCATCAATATTAATATTATTTAGATAATAAATAAATCACTAGAATACTTAATAATAATCCAAATATTTTATAACAAGTAATCTGTTCATTATATATAAACACACCAATTAAAATTACCAAACAGATTGACAAAATTTTAATGAGAGTATAATATATACTTATGTTTTTTATTTTAAATAAATTATAATATGCGAATATTAATATAAACTCGGATAATACAGGTATTATTAGCCAATAAATATTATTAGTTAAAATAGATTTTTTAACAAATAATACTGTTAATGCACTTGCTAATACAGCACATGATAATAATACAAAAGTATTCATATTATAATAGTTTATATTTTATATTAATTTAAGCAAATCTGTTAATGATGTTTTCATTTCTTTCTTGTACATATTTGCATTATTAATCCATCCTGTAATAGTATCTGTTATCTCGCCTTTTTTAATACGGAAATGCTCAGAAATAAATAATTCATATGATGGTATAGGAGTTTTCAACATATTTATCATTCCTACTTGAATTGTATATAGTTGAATTGTTTCATTATATTTTTTATTTGCTAGTTGTTTTTCTTCAGAATACATATTTCTTTCATATCCAGGTTCATTAAAATATGGGTTTTCTACCAAGATAAGAGATTGTATTGAAATTATTACTTGTAATAAAGTAGAAACATGTGGATTCCATGATTCTCCTTTTTCACCACCCCAAGTTCCTAATAATGATAAACATACTTTACCACTAGCATATAAATTTGGATTAAATCGTACCAATCCTCCATTTGTAGTATTTATTAATACTTGCGGTACACTTTGTGGATAATTATTTGGAAAATAAACATGAAATTCAAAAATACCATTGTGATATGGCGTATCTTTTGGACCAGTTATAATGAATGAAATTAAATTAGTATTTGAATGCATTATTCGAAGGATTATACTTGAATCCCAGTTATTCGGTAGATTTGTTTTCAATGAAGATATTTCTGATACTATGCGTATTAGTGTTTTTCGATCAATCATTTCAGTCCGTTTGTCATAAAATAGATGACTACTTGGTAAATCAGTTGATTTAAACTGTTCTTTACTAGTCATTAAAGTATATTCCTCTATAATATTACTAGAAATAGGTTCTATAGTAGGCGTTTGTTCCTCCATATAACAATTTTGTGTATATTGTTTTTTTATAGTATTTATAGTATCAGTAAAAAACTGGTATATATTAATTTCTGAATGATCAATCGTCTCAATTGGAGTCACGGTATCAATCGTCTCAATTGGAGTCACGGTATCAATCGTCTCAATTGGAGTCACGGTATCAATCGTCTCAATTGGAGTCACGGTATCAATCGTCTCAATTGGA
>Ga0315315_10001165_pt1 | contig 23914 bp, 21 predicted proteins | sample M140m3416metaG_FD_203699 | JGI IMG/M metagenome (GOLD analysis project Ga0315315, IMG submission 203699) | Ammonia-oxidizing marine archaeal communities from Monterey Bay, California, United States - M1 40m 3416 | ecosystem: Environmental > Aquatic > Marine > Intertidal zone | place: USA...
AGACGTACGGCAATCTGTTTCAGAAAGCGCCGACGCTCCTGAGAGTTGCCAAGCAGGCGAGGCTGAATTGTTTCCTTACTCCATTCCTGACCGGTAAGATGCCGTGAACGGACTCGGGCTTCCCACGTTGAATACTTGTTATGCCGAGTAATGTAAGCTTCAAGTCCTTTGAAATCTTCGTGAATCAGATGTGTGTCTATTTCGCCAACGGTTCCATTCACGATCAATCGTTCATGAACTTCCATGTCCAATACATCGCTGCTGAACTCATCAAGAAGATGTTCAAATTTTGCCTGGCCAGTTCTAAACAGCAGCACGGCAGAATGTGAGAACCCACCAAACCGAAAACGCTGGCCAAGGAAATGAAAGCCTTTCGTAACCAAATAGGCGTCGTCTGAACTCTTGCTCGAAACGATGGTTCGCAGCTCTTCTGTAAACTTCGAAGGAGCAACTTCATCCGCATCCAGGAGAAGTGTCCAGGGTGTCGTGATATCCAGGGTATCCATCGCCCATTGTCGCTTCTTCGGATAGCCACCCTGATATTCGAAGTCGACAACTTCAGCTCCCCACTCCGCCGCGACAACTGCAGTGCGGTCCGTGCTGCCGGAATCAATCACGACAACGCGAGCAAATTCTGTCAAAGCGGCCAGGCACTTTGACATATTGACTTCCTCATTCTTCGCCGCGATCAAAACGGTGACAGGAAGCGATGAGCTTGTATCGGAAGTCATAAAATGCTTTTCAACATATTCTGATTCAATAGTCGGGCCCGACCCGGCACCAGTTACGCGGCACGGTCACCAGCGGCAGCAGACGGTCCTAGATCCGGAGCGGCCTCGGCATCAACAGACTCTTCCGTATCTGTTACGACACTGCGGGTCTTGATCATGCGCGCAGGATTACCGGCATGGACAGTCCACGCTTGGATATCTTTCGTGACAACCGACATCGCACCAACAACGGCTCCATCGTGTATGGTGATTCCTGGACCAACGAAAGCCCCGGCGCACACCCAACACTGATCCTCAAGAACAAGAGGAGATGATATGAGATTCATATTGGGAGTCGAAATGTCGTGAGATGCCGTGCATAGAATCGCATACTGAGAAACAGTGGCATGATTCCCAATTACCAATTGATCGACACAATAACAGTCGACATGGTGTGAAATTGCAGACTCATCTCCCACAGACAGATTCCATGGCGCCCAAACTGTCACGCTTGGGGATATTCGAACGTTTTTTCCAATGCTGGCTCCGAACGCACGAAGGAGAAACCGCCGCCATCCGAAAAAGATGCGAGGGGACGGGCGGAACAGACTCACCCAAACGATACTCCAGATCACACGAGCAATCTTATTGCTTAACGAATGAGGACTGGGACAGTCTTTTTTGCTCACATGAATCTGCATGAACCCGTATCTCTGACAGACCGGTCTGAATGCGCAATGCCCGCGACGACGTAGGCCTCGAGTGTGGCGAAATTCGAGTTTTCCTGCCATATGAGTCTTGGGAATTCCAGTGCGAATTAACGTCTGCTGCCGGAGTCCACGGATACTCAGACCAGATTCGAGGGTTCATACGGTGAGCGTTTCTATATCGGTCTACTGCGTGTCATGTCGCGCTGCGTAGAGAAAACGTATGTCGTAACGTTTGGCAGAGTGTGCTGTTTTATTTCAAGATTGACGGGATTGGCCCTTATTTGACTACGAGCGTCTCAAGGGATGGAAGATCAAGATAGTGTTGCAATATAGTTCTATGACATGCACATCATGTAAAACAAAGCCCCCAAGCAGCACGGAAAAGGCAACCGTACATTCATTTCACCCATGCCGCGAAGTCGGGCGATAACACACATTTGCGAGCATGGATATGCAAACCAAGTTTTCAAAATTCACGGTAATGCAAATTCTCCGCCTCGGGACTGTCGGATGTGCTCTACTCGTGATCATTGGCGAAATCATTGCACGGTTTGTGATTGGGCTTGGCACACCGCCGCTATCGATCGTGCATCCAACAATCGAATACATGTTTAAGCCAAATCAAGATGTTCGACGATTTCACAAGACGCACTACTACAATCGATTTGGCATGCGATCAGAGGACTTCGAGAGCGATCGCAGCAACTCAAATGAACTACGTATATTTGTTTTGGGTGATTCTGTCTTGAATGGTGGCAATCTCACTGATCAACGGGATCTGGCCACTGCAATTATCGATCGCGAACTTGAAGCAACTGGACAATTTGACAATGTCGTTGTGGGGAATATTTCCGCAGGATCGTGGGGGCCTGGGAACCAACTCGCCTACGTGCAAGAGTTCGGGCTTTTTGACGCGGATATTGTTGTTCTCGTAATTTCAAGTCATGACTATTTCGACGTTCCCACATTCGACAGTCTAAAGCCCGGAACGCATCCCACTTCAACACCCATTAGCGCCGTCGCTGAAGGCGTTCAGCGATACTTGCCACGGTACATCCCTGCATTCGGCTCTCCAGATGCGAAAAACATGTTGGCAAAAGAATCCGACGCTGAAACCACATCTGGTGATATTCGGAAACTTCTTCAAGTTGCAACTCAACTTAGCAGCAGGTGTATTGTCGTCCAATACCTGAGCCGAGGTGAAATACAGACCGGGCAATTTGAATCCGGATTTTCAGAAATCAAAAGCATCTGCAGTGACCTCGGCCTCCTAACGCTGACTACAAAAGAGTCATTTGCCGACGCGGTGAAAAATGGACTCAATCCTTTTCGTGACTTGATTCATCCCAACGATGCCGGACAGCGGTTGCTCGCGGACGTAATCTTACGTGCAATTCTTCATAGCGAGGATGTCATCACAAACGCAGCTGCTGATTCGAGTGAACAAAGAGGTGTGCTGGAGCAGAAATAGAGTCGCGTATTTCTGTCGCTCGACCACGTTTACAGGAAACCAAGATTTTCCACGTTCGTTGGCCAGAAAACGAAGCACATAGCGGCTGACATGCGGGTGCGGACTTATTAGGAGAAATAGGAGAGAACGATAGAGGTTTACACAATTCGTGATGGCCGGTGTGTGGAGTTGCTCGGGGGTTCTGCCGGACAGGCGCCTTTCAAAGGCATGCAATCTTTCCAACGCCTGTCTTTGAAAATGGGAAGGCCCCATGGGTTGTCTTTCAGCCAAGCAGTTTGTGGTCTACTGCGGCACGGCCATCGTGCACTCAATCTGCCGCTTAGATGCATTGGATGACAGTAGGTGGTTGCGAGCGTCAACCTCATCGTCAAAATCCTGCTTGGCTGAACAGAAGTGAACACGCCGTCGCCAACCGGCGTGTACGGTGTGAAGTGCCAGCATAAGATTCCCAAGAAGCGCATAAAAACGCCCATGTGAAAACACCTGGGCGTTCATGCTTATACCTCCGCAAATAACAGCGGAGTTGCTACAGCTGATGGTCGGCGGAAAATTCCATTCGGCAAACGATTGTAATCTCTGTCAGGATGCCTGCCGTTGTGGTGATTTATGAATATATTCGGAGGCATCAGCATCAGATTGGCCCAGCAGCCACTCGTATGCACCAATCATATTCTTTCCGATGTCGGCCCAGGCGAACGCCTGAAGGACCCACTTCTGCCCTCGATTTCCCATCTCTCTCAGCGTCGCTCCTTCCTGATTCATTGCGTCGGACAGGGCGGTTGTGAATCCCTCCACAGACGGGGCGACGTACCACCCGCATCGCTCTGAAACGATGCCTTTCCACGGCGTCCCTGTTGATGTGATCACGGGTGTGCCGGCCGCCAACGCTTCTGCAATCACAATTCCGAAGTTCTCAGAGAATGAGGGTAGAACAACCAAATCGGCGTTCTTGAGCAGCGCCCACTTTTCTTCGGAATGCACTGCGTCGCAGATTGTGATGCTGTCCTGGAGTTCGTGCTGCACGATTTGCTTTTGGATTTCCTGTTTGTGTCCGTCTTCGTCAGAACCGACGATTTTCAGTCTCCAGTTGGGTCGCCGGGCATTCCCCCAGGCTTCGATCAGGTGCGGTAAACCCTTCACCGGATGAATTCTCGACAGGAACAGCACTTCACGTTCAGGGTTCGAATCTGCATTGATTGTTTTCCGCGTTAGCGATTCCGCCGTCGGCAGTGAGACGCCGTTTGGGAGCAGGACAATTGGCTGATCGAGACCCAGTCGACGAAATTGATCTGCTTCGCTGTCAGAGGTCGCGTGCAGACAGGCGGCAGTGCGGAGATCACGATACTGGTACAGCTTCCATGCGATCTTTTTGCGAAACTGTCGATGCTTGAGACACCACGGTTCCAGCATTCCTCGAGGGCTGACCATCCGAGGAATCCCATTATGACGACCGACCTGAGCAGCATTGTGATTAGAACTCAACCACAGGCCGTGATCATGAATTATGTCCGGAACCCAATCGCTTGTGATGGCCGCGCTCAATGGTCCACTCAGAAACTTCGCGGATTGAAAATTCGTGAGGTCGGTTGTTGCGGGACGGCGACTCCAGACGCGTACTTCAACGCCAGCATTCGCGACGGCGTTCGCGAGTGCCGGAACAGATCGTGCCGGACCGCCATCGCGAGCATTCAGGCTGGCAATGCAGTGAAGAACTTTGAGTTGTGAAGATTGCGGCGTGATAGTGAATTCTTTCAGTGTTAAGCTGGAGTGTCTGCTTTGCTGCCCGTCAAGACTCGGAAGCGGCACGCTACGCGACTTGCCGTCGCCGGGATCGCCGTGGCAGGACTGTTGTCGCATCTTCGCTGTGACTTCCGGCTTTTCTGAGTGGTCTGATCCCGTGCATATATTGAAAATGAATCACTGATACGCAGGCCATCGTAATCCAGATAATATCACGGGCGTACAGTCGCAACAGGAGTGTTGCGAACAGACCGAATGACAGCGCCTGCATTCCTCGCATTAGAGTTGCCGGCATTTTTGATGAACGATGAGAACGAATACTGCGAACCGGAATCATTCCGGAGAACAGGCGAATGATAAAGAACAGTCCGAGCACCCCGCCATAGCCAACGAAGTACGCGATCCCGCTTTTGGGTACAATGAGTTGTCCCTGTAAATAGTACTCCATCCGTTTCGGAACAAAGCTATGCGCATAGTGATGAACCAATCCCAAGCCTCGCCCAAAAGTTAATCCAAACGGGCAATCGACGAAACTTTCCATCACCAGTGCATCAGTGTCACCCAGTTTAATTCTATCGGTGACCTTGAAGACCAATGAGTCAATATAAGAATCGAATTGAGCGAACTCAGCTGTTGACAACGTGTCCGTAAATGCGGCAAAGCAGTAGAATGTTGTTACGAGTATTGCCGCGATAATTGTCAGCGTCATCTTGACGCCCCATTCGTTAAACGCCACGAGCTTCCGAGAAAACACGTAGATGAATCCGGCAACCAATAGCAAGGTAATGAATGCGGACGCTGAAGATGTGAGGACTGTCACTGTCAGCAACGTGCCGCACATCAAAAGGAACAGAGATCGCCGAATCGCAAACGAATCTGCAAAAATCCACAGAATGCACAACGCCACAGCAAGAGCCTGTCCCAGCCCCTTAGGTTCACCTCCCAAACTGCACACACGCAGATAATCTTGACCGTGAATGGACACAATCGCACTTCGAGCGGCGTCAGAAGCCTGAAACATCGCAATCGGAAAAATGTCGACTCCTTGGGTTATGAAGACTGCTATCTGGACGAGTCCAAGGAGGGCCAAGCAGACACAGGAATAGACGTACGCCTTGAGCAGCAAGAACGGATCAATGGTTTTTCGATTGCTTGTGATCAGCACGACGACTGCGAAGAGGAGCATCGCCTTGCAGAAAGTCGTGACCACGCGACCGTAGCCGTTACGCATCACCCCGCCTCCCGCAAACGCCGGAACGTCCGGGCCGAATTCCATCGTCGCAACTGCTGCGGCAACCGCCAGAAGCATAAAAATGACAAGTGCACTAAATGCGGGCAAGGTGCTGGGGCGAATTCTACCGCAGAGGAAGTGTCTGGCGACCAACAACATCATTAGTAATTCGCTAACCTGAATACTCAGGCCGATTTCCACCTCCAGAGCCCGGAACGGTATCAGGGCGATGGGAACGTACAGGTCTTTACCGCGGGGCAGCCGCAGTGCAATCAGAGCACATGCAACTGCAACGATATAGGGGATGCTTGTCAATATTCGACCGCGTAAAGTTCTATGTGTTCGGTCTCGTGTCGACCGAAAATACTGACCGTCGTTGCCAACTGCCAGATCGAGAAGGAATCACCGACGAACTCTGTTTGTCGAAGACGTCGCTGCTGTTCGTCATAGATGTTTTGTGGAGAATCGAGCGGCGCGTTTTGCAACGCGTGATACATCAACGCTCATCAATTGACACTCGGGGTGAAAAAACAGGACAGTGAAGACTCGAAGCGGATGCGGAAATATCTGTGCATCCAGTTGAGCCGACTAGGCGGCCGCTCGTTTACCGATGGTCAACTGGTTAAGCAACGTCTTCCATCGGACGGCCCAGTTCGTCGCTGAAAATGGCTCGGCGGCGACCCTTGCGTTCTCTGACATTGTCGGCAGACGCTTGTCATTATCGTCGAACCATTCCAATGATCCTCAGGATTTGCTGAGAAAATGAAACGTGACTAACACGCAACCACTCGCTGACTGATTTGGTCAGCGAGTACCTGTTGAGCAGCGGCCGTGCAGAACGATTATATGTCGACTATGCTCGAGACGCTCGTATGCGCGAAGACACGGTCATCGCAGCACTTATCCAGTGTTGTGGCAGAAATGATCGGGCTTGGATTCTGCCAAGTCCGTGTGACCGATCAATCAGAAGGTCCCAGCCGATTCCCACGACAACATAAGAGATAAGTGTCGTGATCGCCGCTGCTTTAATTCCGTATAGTGGGATGAGAAGGTAATTCAGCACAATATTGGTCGCCGCACCGGCGATTGTCCGCGGGAGCAGTGAGGCTTGTTGACCCTGGATGATTCGAATGTTGTGACTCAAATAGACCAAAGACAGAAACGGAAGTGACCAAACATGAATGACCAGCACACCCGCAGACGCAAGGTACGCCTGCCCGAACACAATCGCTACAATTGGAGTCGCAAACACTGTCACGCCGCAGGCAACAGCAATGGAGAATGACGTCAATACAGAACTCACTCTAAGAACGCTGCGTCTGTAGCCGATGTTGTCATTCTTACACTGACGCGTCAGTGTCGGAATGGTATTCGTCACGACGGCGACCGGTAGAAAGCACCAGAATTCGGACAGGCGTGCGGCTGCCGCGTAAAGCCCCGTCGCTTCTCTGTCCAACAGCAGCCGAATCATTGTCTGATCCACTTTGAGACTGATGATAGTCGCTGCTGCGGCAAGCCACAGGGGACGCGTGCTGCGAAATAAATCCCGGGATGTCCGAACGTCGGTCTCTAATCGCCCTTCAGGTCTGAGGTATTTCGTCATGAAAAACAGCAAGAATCCGGCGTAAACAGCCAGCCCTGCCACGTCAATTGCGACGAAAGCGAGAAGGCCAAAGCCAGCAGTGATGGCAACGACCTGCAATCCGGATGTCATGGCAAGCTGACCCATGCGACTGAATGTCATGAACCGAGACTGGCTCTGCGAAATGAACCAAGTGTCAAGCAGTTCCAGTGGACTCAGTACAAGGTACAACACAGCCACAAGGAGAATGGGCCAGTTCTCGTGTCTATACCCCTGAACGTAGACGAGCACGGGAATCGAGATCATTGCCGCGATCAGGCTACCCGCCATTCGCAGACCACCCGCCGTCGCCAGTGTTTTTGTGGCGGGTTCCTCGCCTGATGCCAGTCGAATTGGCAACAGTTGAGTCAGTCCCATTGATGCAAAGACGCTGAGGATTGCCAGGACGGCGCGAATCGAACTGAACTCGCCGAATTTCGCGGGACCGAGATGGCGAATGACCCAGAATCCAACCACCAACGCAGCAACCATTCGAAAACCTTGCCCGCACACAAACCATGCTGTGTTTGACACAAAGTTTTGCATGGTGCCTGATGCCGTGCAGGAATCGGACTCTTCGGGTTTTGCGGCGGAATGATCTATCGGGGGCACCGTTGTTCGATTACTTCAGGCGTTTTGTTCGTGAATGAAAAACAGGTTGTCATGGGAGTATTCCCGATCGAGACCCACTTTTTCAAACGAACGGTTTTGGGAATTGTAACGCTGGATCGTGTAACCGAAGTCAGTCAGTATCTTCACCGTCTCGGCAGATTGGCGATCTGATGAATCGCCAACTTCCATCGAAAGCAGTGGTCTTGCTGATTCGAGCGTCTTTTGCATCCCTTTGATGATCAGCGGTTCAGCGCCTTCTGCATCGATTTTTACGAAGTCAAGTTGCAACTGACGTTCTTCGACGTAGGCGTCTATGCTCGTCATGCTGACGGTTATTTGTTTTGGTGCCAGATTGGATTGTCGGGCAGCGTTGTTCAGGTTGCCATCTGCAATTGTATTGAACGCTGCGAGGGTGGTGCCGTAGTCCGTCAGCTGAAGCGTGCCTGGTTGATCGGCGACCGCCAGTTGATTGAGATGTATTGATGGAAATCGCCGGGTATTTCGGTCCAGAACCTCAAATGTACTTGGCGTCGGTTCAAAAGTATGAACGCAGCCTGACTCACGCGTCAGAAACTCTGCCAGACGCGAAAAATAGCCGAAGTGTCCACCGATGTCACAAACTGTCATTCCCGGCTTCAGCCTCTGTAATGCAAACGCGGTCAGGCCTTCTTCAAAAAAACCGTATCGATCAATGTAAACAGAGACCATCTCCGGGTAGACCACGTCCATGGATTCTCCCCAGAACAACGGTGTACTGTGTACAGTCGAACGACCGCTCATTGTACAGGATTTCCTGAACAGAGATCTTGGGAATCTCACTGGCGAACTGATTAGTCGGCCCAGCCTTCCGCGTTGCGATACTCGAGCAGATTTCAGAAACGTGTCAGTCACTTGTGTCATAATGTTCACTTGCTGGCTTGTGTGATTGCAGTTGCCGCAGACTTAGGCACACTTATTTTCGTGCAGCAACGCACGAACATCGTCGTCGATTCGCTGTCCGCAACGCCGAAAGTTGAAGTGGTCCTGGGATGTCTGTTTTGCCGCATTTCCCAAACGTTCGCGTAGTGCGGAATCCCTGGCAAGGCGAGTAAGGCCGTCAGCCATCGATGCCACACTGTGAGCATCGGTCAACACGGCGTTGACGCCATCTTCGAAATACAATGGAACGTCACCAACGTTTGTGGCCAGAATCGGCCGACCCATTCCGGCATACTCCGCCACCTTGGTCGGAAACGCTGCATGATTGAACGGGTCATCTGTTGACGATGACACCACGACATCAGCGGCGGAAAGCAGTCCAATAACCTCCTCGGTGGGCAGACGCCCTGGCAGGATAACATCTGCTTCAACGTTCATTTGTTTCGCAAGTTCAGAGACATCATCTTCAACGGGCGACCGGGTAAAACTGCCCGAAACAACGAGCTTCATCGGTGTTTCCGTCAGGCTGCGGGCCAGCTTAAATGCTTCCACGAGCATTGCCAGTCCTTTCTGTTTCCACCACGAACCGTTGTAACAGACAATCACTTCCGAATGATCAATACCATACCGCTCACGGAAGTATGCCGCTTTTTGCATATCATGCTGGAACGATTCTGTATCAAACAGTCCGGGAATCAGAATCGAATGCGTTGCAGGTGCGACTTTTTTTACCCATTGTTGAATGTGGCGCGTGATCACGATGTTGCATTGGCTGACCCGTGGCAGGAAGCGTTCCGCCAACGCACGTGCAACCCTCCTTCCGATTTTCGGCTCGGATGTTGAGAACAGATCACACAGTTCATACCCGACCGCAATTCCGGCTCGCTTGATGGTTTGCATTGCGTAGTAGCTGTCGAGCGTTGTGTCATAGAAAAGACATAAGTCGGGAGCTTGCCGAACGACTGTTTGTGTGACCTGTTTCCAAAAATGAAGACGTGAACTCACCGTCGGTCGATCTTGAACCGGACCGACGGAAACCACATCAAAATCCGTGTCCGATGGCTGTTCCAATGGTCCGAAGTGCGCGGGCACAATCATGCGCACATTGCCACCAGCCGCTGCAAGTCCGCGACAGATGTCGCGAACACGTCGCACTCCCGCCGACATCTGCGGCGGTGGGTATGCCCCCTGATACACGACAGAATAGGACAATGCGTTTGACACAAGAACGTCTCCTCTGATCAGCATCGTTGTTGCGAATGCCGTCGTGTTTCGCTATCGGGATGTGCACCCCGCTGAACTGTGCGGCGATCGATGTGAACGACTCGGTGCGGTGTATTGAACGGACCGTGAATATTGCCGGATCAACGAAGGATCCGGTGTACCGGAGCCGGATAACGCTTAGCAAATACGGCAGAAAGTGCAGCGTAGACTCCGATTCGATATAAAGACCACCGGATGCTCTCGTTGAATCCCATTGAAGAATGGCCACGGTGACTGATCGTGATTTGCTCGTCAAATTCCTGTTCTGCAGATGCCACAATCAGGCCGTCGCCGGAGAAACTCTCGCTGGGGGTATGCTTTGCGACCAGATGGTACCGCAGTTCCTTCAGGCGAGTCAGACAACGCTGATGGAGCTCATGGCCGTGAGTGGATATAAAAATGAAGCGTACATTCTTCTTCGAGAGCGCATTGTTTGCTCCGTCAAGCATCAAGCGTTCAAATCCCTGTATGTCCGAGTGCAGGATCGCCACTTTTTCTATGTCATGTTTTTCAATAATGCTGTCCACACTAATGGTGTGAGGTGTTGACGAGTGATCCGCCACATCGCCGACAAAGGCGTGCTCAAAAATCCCTTCAGCATTGTTCATGTCAAAATTTTGTTTGCCGAGCTCGAGATTCTCCAGTTCCGGTTCGACCATATAGTTCTTCGCACCGCAGATTGCCTGTTGGAACCAAAGTGAATAGTAGCTCCAATAGGATCCCAGTTCGATCATCGACGAATCAGGTCCCACTTTTTTCAGTACCTCGAAGAACACTTTTTCTTCCTGCGGTTCATGGTGGCCGCCGAGTTTTTTAACGATTTGCGTGATGAACGGTCCGTAATACCCGTCAGCATAAACCTTGATGCCGTTGTGCATGATCTGTACTTGACGCCCATTGGAAGTTTCAAATACAGACCCCGCATCGTCAACTTTGGGTATGTAATCGGTGTCTGTGCACGACACCGTCATGGCGACTCTTCGCTCTTCAGACATCGTGGTCATCCCTATGCGGCGATTTGAGAATTGTTTTGGAAAACGGCATCAGCAAAGACGACTTGGCCGTCTTTCGCGTGGTGTTGACTTAGATTGCCAATAAATTCAAGACCGGCGGCCTGAATGTGCTGATAGATATCGTTGAAGCTGGCCTGTTCCTTGTAAAGCAGTTCTGTGCAGTGTTCGACAACGACGATGCTGCAGGCCGGCAAAAGTTCCCTTGCACCACTCAGCACACGGTCTTCAAAGCCCTGAACGTCCAGTTTCAACAGAATTCCCTTGTCCAGTCCTTCGCCAGCGTTGGGGAATTCGTCATCCAGCGTCGTCACGTCGACCTCGATCTGTTCGATGCGTGTTTGCTGCCATTTCACGGAGTTGTTTTCCGGGAAATTTTGCAGAATGGACGACGACGGTGTGAAGTCGAGATGGTGCTGCATCTGTGTCGTGCCCTTTTTGTTGCCGACTGCCGTGTTGTGGGCGACAAGACGCTTGTTAGTCTTTTGTCCCCATTCCTGAAGGGCGGCGGAGGGTCCAGACAGTGGTTCAAACGCGTGAATCAAAGCTTCCGGAAAAAAGTCGGAGATGTACTTTGAAAACTGTCCCCGATTCGCCCCCACATCAATGATCGTCTGGATGGGCTGCTGTTGCAGCCCCATAAACGTGGTGGTCGGCCGCTGATTCAGCGCGACGAGTTCGTACCCGAAAACTTTAAATGTTGAATGGACGAGATTTTTGGCTTGTCTAAGCATCTGAATATCTCACGAGGATTGAATGGACGAAACTTCGCTGTGTGAGGCACAATCAGGCAGCCTTTCTGGCGACAGCCCCTTCGACGTTAATGATCTGTTCCAAAATTTCGTTGACCGAGTACCGCTGTGCCCATTCCGGGTAGTGATTTTGGAACCGCCGTGTGTCACTGACGTACCAGATGTGATCGCCGCTGCGATTATCTTCTTTGTACGAATAATTCATTCTGTTTCCGGTCAGTTTTTCTGTCATCCGAATTGCTTCCAACAACGAGCAATTCGAAAACCGCCCTCCCCCGGCGTTGTAAACCTCACCGGATCGAGGATTCTGGAAGAAGTGATCGAACATCATGATCAGGTCGTGACTGTGTATGTTGTCTCGAACCTGCTTTCCCTTGTATCCGAAAATCGAATAGTGGCGGCCAGTCACGCAACACTTCACAAGATACGACAGAAAGCCGTGCAATTCGGTGCCGGCATGATTAGGCCCGGTTAAACAGCCACCCCGGAAAACTGCGGTCTTCATCCCAAAGTAGCGGCCGTATTCCTGCACCAGTACATCGGCAGCAACTTTCGAAGCACCGAACAGCGAGTGTTTACACCGATCAATGGACATTGATTCATCGATTCCGTGTTCGAAGTACGGATGCGATTGGTCGATCTCCCATCGCGTTTCCAACTCGATCAGTGGCAATTGATTCGGCGTGTCGCCGTAGACCTTGTTGGTTGATGTAAACACGAAAACCGCTTCCGGGCTTGATTGACGCGCGGCTTCCAGCAGGTTGAGTGTGCCATTAGCATTGATGGTGAAATCCGTCAGCGGCTCTCGAGCCGCCCAGTCATGCGACGGCTGAGCAGCGGTATGCACTATTAACTGAATGTCGCTGCCGAATTCAGAAAACAGAGCCTGAATGGCGTCCGTGTCTCTGATGTCGACGTTGCGGGCCTGGAAATTGCGGATTTCGGATTCAAGTCGCGTCGTTGATGGTCTGGTCGATGCTTCAGCACCGAAGAAATAGCTCCGAGAGTCGTTATCAATTCCCACGACAATGTCGAACTGAGTCGAAAAATGCTGGACGGCCTGGGAACCAATCAATCCTCCGGATCCGGTAATGATTACTGCACTCATGATGATTTTCTAAAATCTTCCGCCAACATGTTGCTGAACTTGGGTTGATGTGACTTTCGTGAAAGAAGCCGCTTAAGGTTTTCTGCTGCGGATTTGCATCGGTCAGAACGTTTCGGGACCGGGGTGGTGATCTGTGGTTCAAAAAAGAACCGGAAGTCGTCTAACGTGCACTACCGAGACCGCCACGCGAGGTTGCGAACAGTGGTCGCCAAGCCAACTCATGGGGCGCACTTGAGTCGATCGTACTGTAGAGCAGGCGTTTGAATGGATCTCGCAGGGGCGCGCTTGGTTCGTGGGTAACTGAATTCGTTCTGGCCACAACCCATTTTTCTGGAACTACCTGTTGTCAGCTTCTTTGAGACAATAAGAGACAGTCTGCGCGGACTTCGTCCCCTTGGGTGGCACCTATGGAAAATACGATCTGATGTCGTAATTACCAAAGCTCCCATAAGAAGACCGGTCCTCACCATGCAGAAACTGCGTGGTGACTGGTCGTGAACACGCAGAATCTGCCTGATACAGTGACAGCAGCCTATTCGATTTTTCAAAATCGATGCTAGGTCTGTTTTTCAGCTCAACTTCCGTGTTTCTTCGCCAGTCCAACAGGACTAGCCACTCTTCCCACCTAGCCCAAAGTTTTACGCATGCCATTCATGGCTAAGTTGCGAAGGCATCCCCTGGGATTGGGGCCGGGACCACCACATGGTCAGCAGTGACCATGGAAATCGCTGTCTGGCAGCTCATTATGCAAATCACTGGCCACTGAAACTCGTTTGAGCTGTGGTCCGGATGTTTCTCAGGCAGTGACCCAATTCTTGACGGCTTTTTCAAGGGCTTGCTCAACGGGGCTCAGTGGTAGCCCGGCGGCAACTGCTTTGCTGCTGTCCAGTACGCAGTTGGAACGCGGCGTTTTGGCCGCCATTTGCAGGAACTGCTCTTCACTTTCGAAGAAATCAAAAGACTTGTCGCTGAGTCCATACTGCTGAACCAACTGAATTACCTGGTGCGTTGTGATTGCTCCGGGGTTTGTCAGATTCCAAATCCCGAAATCGCACTCCCGCAGCGCACATTCAATGCAGGATTCGACGAATTCATTCAGGTGAGACAGACTGTTTGTGGCGTTCAGAAGCCGGTTGTAATTCATCATTTTGCTGATGTAGTTACGCGACGAATCAATATGGCTGAACGGTATCCGTAATCGCCAGATCCAACAGCGTTCAGCACCTTCCAGCACCTCCTCTCCCAGAGCCTTACAGCCGGAATAGAAACTGCAATTATCCTGACGAAACGTAAAGTTAGGCGGATCGGTTTCGGAGAATCCCCGTCCGTCTTCGTGTGTTCCCGTGAAGATGCACCCTGATGAAACATGTCCCCACGGAATATTTAATTCTTCACAAACGGCTCTGATAGTTCCTGGCAGAACCCCATTCCCGGCGAGGCATTCTGCGCGGTGTAACTCACAGGCATCCACATTGGGCTGCCCGGTGTATCCTGCTGTGTTGAAGACATATTGAGGCCGATTACTCTTCAAATAACCTCTCAGCGTCATCGCATCTGAATAATCTACCTCTGAGCGGGCGAGCGACTTAAACTCCAGCCCTCGCCTTGACAATGCTGCCTGCATTGCCTGGCCGACGTACCCACTTCCACCTAACAAAACCAACATGCTCTTTCCTGCTCGTTATCGTTGAATGAATCTCATCGAGGGCGGTATCATCTTGCGACGTCAATGAAAGTTATCAAAACCCGTGTTCCTTGCCTGCCCCAATCGCAAACCGATCGCAGTTGAGATAGCTTTGTAATCCACCGCCTCTGAGGTCGCCCCTGCCTGCTTGTTTGCATCACAGGACAACAAGAATGCCAATTCTGGCCCAGGAACCAGATATATTTCCAGCCGACCTGCTGGATGAACCCATTCCCGGCCCGGAAGGTACCAAGTGGTACGTATTCCATACGCTCAGCCGCCGGGAAAAAGATCTCATGCGACGGCTTCAGGCCAATAAAATTGCTCACTACTGCCCTATGGCGGAAACACGGAAGCGATCACCGGCTGGCCGTATTCGTGTGAGCTATCTGCCTCTGTTCAGTAGCTATGTGTTTGTCCGGGGTACCGATGAAGATCGGTATCACGCGGTTGCAACAGGCTGTGTGGCCAATTGTCTGGAAGTGACGAATGCTGCAAAACTGATCACTGATCTCCGACGGATCCGCCTGTTGAACCAGGAAGGGGCAAACATTCGAGCAGAATCCAAGCCTCCTATTGGGCGCCAAGCCGTCCTCAAATCGGGCCCGATGGCGGGTACCCAAGGAATAGTTACTGAAGCTCACTCCCAGCACCGACTAACGGTCATAGTCAGTTTTATGCAACAGGGAGCCTCGGTAACGATTGACGAAGCCGATATCGAGTTGCTGGACTGAAGCAAAACATCGTAATCGTAACAAAACGCTATCGCTGGTTCGGTGGCTTTCGAAAATACTGCGGGATCTTTGAAAGTGGTTTAGTAAATCGCAGGCCGAACGGTGGCCGCAGACCGTTGACTTTCCACGCCTCTCGATCGCCCACATTGGCTCGCAGGCGATTCTTCAACGAAACATTACTTTCGCCGCCCTGCCGCATTTTCACGAGGACTTCCGGAATGTACCCCACTCGCAGTGAGTGACAGAACATGAGACGCAACAGGCATTCGTAGTCAGCCTGGGAACCAATGTCGGTCCGGTACATCCCGCACTGTTCGTAGATTTCACGCCGTACATAGACTGTAGGATGTGGGGGCATCCAGCCACGCCGAAACCGACTTCGCCGAAAAGTTCCGGATCTCCAATATCGAGCTGTTATTTCCGGATCGTTAGCTTTCACGTAGACCAAGTCACCGTACACCACATCCAGATCGCCACTCTGAAACTCACTGGCAATTCGACTGATCACGTGCTCAGACGCGAAAAAATCATCGGCATGCAGGAATCCGATCACATCGCCTGTGGCAGCCCTGAGACCCTTATTCAATGCGTCGTAGATGCCGGTATCCGATTCTCGAATGGACTTAGTGATCACCGTCGTATTCTTCCGAATCTCCTCTTCTGTTCCATCATTCGACATCCCGTCGACGGTGATGTATTCCAGATTCCCATAGCTTTGACACCGAACGCTGCCGATGGCGGTCCCGATGGTACCACGACAGTTGCGCACTGCGGTAATAACCGATATTTTCAAGGACACTTTCCCAATTCAATTGCCCATACGAAACTTGAAGGACCAGTATTTGCCTTCAGCCAGCATTATTCATTGCTTGTTCGTTTGAGATCCGAATCGACCATCAGCCGAATAAGTTGCTGGAAATCAACACTGCGTTTCCAGCCAAGATCAGCCTCAGCGCTGGCGGGATTCCCTAACAGCTGGCAGGCATCTGCCGGTCGATTGAAGCGTTCGTCAATTTTCACGTAGTTCTCCCATTGCAATCCAACGTGAGAGAATGCCGTGTCAAGTAACTCTCTAATTGTATGAGATACTCCCGTTGCCAGAACATAATCGTCAGGAACTTCCTGTTGCAGCATAAGCCACATTGCATTGACAAAATCTCCGGCGTACCCCCAGTCACGAGCGGCATCCAGATCACCAAGTGACAATGTGCTTTGCTGACCGGCTTTGATACGGGCAGCCGCCAGCGTGATCTTGCGCGTTACAAAGTTCTCTCCACGGCGAGGCGACTCATGGTTGTAACAAATTGCGTTACAGAAAAAGAGTCCATGAGCTTCCCGGTAGATCTTGGCCATCTGCGTCGCGAACGCCTTCGCACAGCCATACGGAGAGTTTGGTTCAATTCGTGTCGTCTCATCCTGTGGACTGACTGTCGGAGTGCCAAAAATTTCTCGACTGCTGGCATGCATAAATCGTGGTGGCGTGGGTTGATCACGCAGTATTTCCATGATTCGTAATGTGCCAATCGCTGTTACATCACAAGTGCTCTCCGGAATTTCGAAACTGAGTCCGACATGCGATTGACCGGCAAGATGATAGAACTCCGTTGGCTGCACCCGAGTGACAATTCGCCGAATCGTGGTTGGATCGTCGAGGTCGGCATAATGCAGAAAAAGTTTCTGGTCATAGATCTCCGGGTTTGCAAATAAGTGCCGCAGCCGTGAACGTTCCATGGTGCTCGAACGCCGAACCAGACCATGAACTTCATAACCCTTTTCCAGGAGCAATTCCGTCAGGTATGACCCGTCCTGACCGGTGATTCCAGTGATAAGCGCAGTAGGTTGCAAGAGATTCTCAGCTCACAAAAAGGGGGCAACAGTCAATTGCCAATATCAGAATGGCGGCTTTAGTCAGCCTGACTACTCAACACAACAGCTTCCTGCCTTGCCAGTTTCATGTCATTTTCAACCATCAGGCATGCCAGTTCTTCGAGAGAGGTCGTTGCTGTCCAACCGAGTTTCTCTTTGGCCTTAGACGGGTCGCCGAGCAGCAGATTGACTTCTGCCGGTCGAAAATAACGAGGATCGATCTCGATGTATTCTGCAGAATTGAGCTCAAGCTGTTCAAAGACCAGATCTGCGAATTTCTGGACAGTTTGAGTCTCTCCAGTTGCCAGGACGAAGTCCTCCGGAACGTCGTGCTGCATCATTCTCCACATGCCTTCGACGTAATCCTTTGCGTACCCCCAGTCCCGTTTCGCCTCCAGATTACCAAGGAACAGCTTCTCCTGCAGTCCCAGCTTAATCCGAGTGGCCGCTCGAGTAATCTTGCGAGTTACAAACGTCTCACCGCGGCGCGGGCTCTCATGATTGAAGAGAATACCGTTGACTGCAAACATATCGTACGACTTACGGTAATTAACGGTTTGATGAAACGCATACACTTTGGCACAGGCATAAGGACTCTGCGGTCGAAATGGGGTATTTTCGGTTTGCGGGGTCTCCAAAACGTCGCCAAACATTTCGCTGGAAGATGCCTGATAGACCTTCGTGGTTTTTCTCTTATTGAGCTGTCGAGCAGCTTCCAGAACGTTGAGCGAACCGGCTCCGGTCGCCTGCAATGTATAAGCTGGCTGATCAAACGAAACTCGAACGTGGCTTTGGGCCCCCAGGTTGTAGATCTCGTCCGGTTCGATGTCCTGAACAAGATTGCTCAAACTCTGACCATCTGTCAGATCTCCGTAGTGGAGGAATAATTGAGCATTGATGTTATGCCGATCTTTGTAAATGTGATCAATCCGCTCCGTTCCAAACGTACTGGACCGACGTACGACTCCGTGAACTTCGTAATTTTTTTCCAGCAGCAGTTCTGCCAGATACGATCCATCCTGCCCGGTTACTCCGGTGATGAGTGCTTTCTTTGCCATCCGTTGTTCATTCCAAGTCAAAATTCGATGCAACCGTGTTGCCAGTCAGACCTAGCCGTTCTCTGAATAAAACAATAACAGTCTAATCCCTGTGATGTTTTCATACAGCACGAAGAGTCATCGTGTCAGCCTCGTGCAGAAAAGAATCGTAGGCAGTTCTCAGGCCTTCTAACAAGCTCACCTGCGGAGCCCATCCCGTGCTTCGAATCAGGCTGATATCAGATAGTTTCCTCGGTGTTCCATCTGGCTTATCAGGATCGGTCTTGATTGTGCCAGTGAACCCCACAATGGCCGCAATGGCTTCTGCCAGTGCCAGAATACTAATCTCCTCACCACTGCCAATGTTTACCAAATCCGGTGGATCGGTAAGTGACAGCAAGTGCGTAATGGCGGAAGCAAGATCATCGACATGGAGAAAGTCCCGCAATGGAAGGCCACTGCCCCAAACCGTAACAGATTTAGCCCCCGAAACCTTGGCTTCGTGAAATCTGCGAATCAACGCCGGTAGTACATGGCTATGCTGACGATGATAGTTGTCTCCTGGTCCATAAAGGTTGGTGGGCATCGCCGAATGAAACAGCACCCCGTACTGCTCCCGGTAGAACTGACAGAGCTTGAGTCCTGCGATTTTGGCTAACGCATATGCTTCATTGGTCGGCTCCAGCTGCGACGTCAGTAACGCCTTTTCGGGAATCGGCTGTGGTGCCATCCGAGGGTAAATACATGTACTGCCGAGAAAAAGAAAACGGCTTGTCTTATTCTTCCATGCTGCATGAATGGCATTCGTCGCCATCGCCAGGTTTTCGTAAATAAACTCAGCCGGGAAGGTACTGTTGGCATGAATTCCACCGACTCTGGCGGCGGCGAATACAACGACATCGGGCCGATTGTCTGCAAAGAAACGATTTACTGACTCCTGGGAGATCAGATCCAGTTCATCGCTGGTGCGCAGGATCAAATCGTCGTAACCAAGTTCGGTCAGACGTCGAACGATGGCAGAGCCGACCATGCCGCGATGTCCAGCGACATAGATACGTGCGGATGTAGAAAATGGAACCATTAGAATTGAACAGGTAACCTGTACAGACTCCCGTCGGAAAAGGAAGCAGTACAATGGTTGAACGAAAACCGCTGGTGATACTTTACAGACCGAACCCGGGTTATCTGCCAGCGAATTGGGTATCAAACGACCTCAAGGAAGATCCTCCCTTATTCAGCCAAGTCCCACAACACTATTCTTAATGTCAGACTGCCAAATCTGCCCAACAGGCAGATGCGAAAACGCTTCCAGACTGGTGGTCGCGAACCAGTCCCTTGGCAATTTGTTATCCGCCGCTAGACTACCGCACACTGCTCCTATAGCTCAATTGGCAGAGCAACTGACTCTTAATCAGTAGGTTGTAGGTTCGATTCCTACTGGGAGCATTTGATACATCGCCCCCCCGAGAGTGTGGCGGATTGTTGGTCGGGAGCGAGTACGCGGTCAACAGCACTTATCGGGCGAGTGCATTCGGCTTTGCTCGCCCAGGTGAAGAATAAAACTGTCCGCTATGTCCGGACAAAAAACAGACGATCTCCGAATATCTCCTGAGGCCGCTGCAGCAGTTCCTCAGGAGTTCGCTCTTCAAACGTACGATTGAGATCAATCAGATCTGCCTGTGACAGACTCGGCATTGTGGTGACTTGTTTTCAGCGAGTAGTGTGCGGGAAGGAATCAGTCGGAAAGATGATTGCCAACAGATGTTAGCGCGATGAATGATGCCTCGCGACCTCGGCATGCGGGAACGCTGTCCTCCGAGCGAAGGAATAGCTTTGGGTTACGGATCCCACGTAAGCAAGCAGGACTTTGATAAACGAAAGCAGGACAGTGGAGAAAGCTCCACCGTCCTGCTTATGAATCATTCACTACTAAGCGAACGAGGCTACATGTATTGTCGATCGGTTCTACTGACCAGCTGCATCCCACCACCAGCTGCCTGAACCATGTCCGATTGGTGAAGCATCGAGCGACTTTTGTGTCAATTCGGATGACTCCTGAAATCGGTTGGCATCACGGACCAAAGAAGCCATATCAGCACGCACGCCGCCGGCAACCTGTACTACCACATGTCGACCGTTAAATAGTCGATGTGCGGCCGAAGTCATTAATTCAGTAGGCACCTCAACCGATTTGGGTTTTACCATATTGAACGACTCAGAATCTAAATGCGCCGCCTCCGTCAGTCCCTGAGAATGGACCAAAGCTGCGACGATCGCCAGATCAAATACATTTTGAAGGTCAGCAAACACGACATCGTCATTAGCCAGTGCCGCAAAGTGCTTTGTAAACAACTGAGCAAATTTGGCGTTGGCACCACGAGCTTCCCCGGTCGCGTTCCGAGTACCATCAGTATTCACAATCTGATCTTCTGCCAGACATCGTACTGAGTTTCCTGACAGTTGAAACGCTTCGCCGGTTGATGACATTCGGACAGACTCATTGCCTGCCGTCATCCACCATCTCAGGGCATCCATACCAGCGTTTCCTCGTTGTTCTGACCGAGTGAGTAAATCGAAGTAGCTCTTCATTCCAGGAGCTCCCTTCACCTCTCCGATTCCAATTTGCTTCATTCGGTAATCGGCATCGACGATCACTTTTGCCACTCGTGAATCAGCAGGCACGCCATCTACAATTACGTTCTGCAGTCCAAGGATCTGCTCCAGTCGTTCAGTGAAATTCAGAGCTGTCTTTTTATTTAATGCACGACGATTGTCTTGTACAAAATCATTGACCGCCCGCACTTGATCCTGTTTCGGATCAATGCTGCACATGAAGAATGAGCGACCGTCGTCTGAGAACGTCCGCGTCAACACGAGCAGGTCATCAAGCTGTAAGACAGGACGACCATCTACAACACTGACAGATCGCCCGGTTTCATCCTGTGACCAGTCAGCGGCGGGACCTCCGATAACGACATCACCGGTTTCCGGAAAAGTCATCAGGTATTGAATGCGTGCCAATCCTGCCAGGTTACGAACATCGTCCGGAATTGGCTGCCCGTTGGCCTGTAGTGCAGCGATGTGCTGTTCCAGTTGCGGTAGTGAAATCAACCGCAACTTTGAAGGCACACGAATATCAGTATTCATGTTGGCTCGAGCCGCTGCAATGGCAACCGCATCCAGGCGACTTTCATCAGACCGAATGGCCACAGATGCCAGCATAGCCGGTCCACCAACGAATATTCCCTGAGCAAACGTGGACATCGTGCCACCTTCGCCATCGGTATCAGCCCACAAAGCAGGTGGAGATGTCTGAGCGGTAAGCAAATCCATGAGTTCGCCAAAATCCGCCTGCGAACCACCACCAGACAGACGTTCTGCGATACGTTCTGCCTGAGCAGCAAGTTGGCGATTACCGGTGAGCCGGGCAGCATCCCGCAGATGAGTTGCCGCACCCACGAAATCTCCAGCCTCGGCAGCCGCTCTTGCTGACGCTTTGATCTCAGCAGATTCCGGGAAATCTGACGGATTGGCCGTCGAATCAGCCCCCATCACTGGCATCGCGACCATCGCGGTGATGATAGTGGCTGCGGTTACTCGCAAAAGTGAAGACAGACTGGCTGAGGCACAGACCATGGGATGGACCTTTAACTGGCCGAAACAAATGGCTCAGGGAAGCTGAGGAACGCAGGATGAGCGCAACAAGTCACTGGAATACACCAGGACCTGTCGCTTAGCATCGTCCGGTACGTACTCAGCGTCAAGAAATTTTCGATGATTCCCCAAGCTACCGATCACTCGGTTTCAACCGTACCTAGAGACTATGCCGGTTGGGGTACCGATAGCGGACAACCATGGGAAGATTTGACGATCAGCACATCTGTAGCAGTAGATAACCGTGGTCGGGCACAGCAACTCGACCGCTCCAAACAGATCACCCCCAGCCAAAGCAGACGCGATGCCCGAGCTACCAGAAGTTGAAACCATGGTACGGGGAGTACGGGACCACCTAATCCAACGCCAGATTCAGGCAACTCGATTTTGCCGCTGTCCATGCAAGCCAATTCAGATTTCGCCGGCCAGAGCCCAATTTCGTCGAATCCTGAACGACCGGCAGATACTTAACGTCAAGCGGCTCGCAAAACGCATTCTCATCGAGCTCGACCAATCGCGTTTCATCGTTATCGAACCACGGATGACCGGCCTTCTACTGGTTTCATCACCCCCAACACAGGACCACCGTCGTATTCAATGGGATTTGTCCCCTCCACGCGCATCATTGGCATCCTCATTTGAATTTTGGGATCGCCGTGGTCTGGGAACCGTTCGGGTTTTCAACGAACAGGAAATGGCCAAACTCTACGCTCGTCTCGGCCCCGATCCTCTTGAAATGACGCCTGTCGAATGGGAACGCCAACTTCACCGAACGAACCGCCCGATCAAGACGGCACTGCTCGATCAAAAACTGGTCGCAGGAATTGGCAACATCTACGCCAGTGAAATTCTGCACCTGGCACGGGTCTCCCCCGAAGCTGCTGCTGGCTCAATGTCAGCCAAACGGATCGCCCGAATCGCATTTGCGAGTTTGCAAATTCTTAACGATGCCATTCGCTACGAAGGGTCGACTTTGGGAGATGGCACCTACCGCAACGCACTGAACGTCAAAGGGGGTTATCAGAACAAACACTGCGTGTATAAGCGAGAAGGACAACTTTGTCCAACTTGCAGCAGGACGACCATTTGCAGAATTGTACAAGCTCAGCGATCGACTTTTTACTGTCCGAAATGTCAGCGAACGTAAGGTCAACAGGACAATGCCAGTTCTACCAGATGTCTTCCAGTTCGCCAGTGGATGCATGCAACAGACGTCCCGGGCCAGCCTGCCGAGGCGCCTGAGCCAGAATTCTTAGCCAAACTTGGTGGCCCTTCGTTTGCCCTTCCAGTGACACGTGCTGATCCAGGTCTGCGTCGTCCCGGTCTGCTCCGGCCAGCCAATGGACTTTTGGGGGGGCATCAAACAGCCCGATTGCGTGCGATAAATTCACTTGAACATGATATGGAACAAGGGTTCCGTCATTCGGGCCACCCACGACCTCGGTATCTGAAACAAACACCGTCACTTCCCACTCTCTGGATTCTTCAGAATAGTGATAGTGGCAGCCAATCGGTGCGTGAACCTCTGTGTCAAGAATCGCTTGCGCACCCTCGTTTGCGAACCAGCGTAACCATGCAGGTGGTGATGCCGTTGAATTGTGCCAAGCACTTATGGCATTCGCACTGTTATCAGAGTTGGATTCCATTGATGACTCAAAAGAGTGAGGGGATTATAAATAAAACAAGGGACCGGTTGGCTGAATTATTGATCGTAGACTGATCCGCAACAGCAGATTAGCAATTTGTGTACCAACACCGGAGTTATGCCACTGGGTGGTAATGACAAAGACGCC
>Ga0315315_10001167_pt1 | contig 23907 bp, 34 predicted proteins | sample M140m3416metaG_FD_203699 | JGI IMG/M metagenome (GOLD analysis project Ga0315315, IMG submission 203699) | Ammonia-oxidizing marine archaeal communities from Monterey Bay, California, United States - M1 40m 3416 | ecosystem: Environmental > Aquatic > Marine > Intertidal zone | place: USA...
AATCCTGTATTAAAATATAGAGTATCCGATAAGATTTTTATATAATGAGAAAAGAAGAGTTTTTATGCACAGTACCTTTTGGGTATTCTGAGGTATTCCAAGATAAGCATTATTTATGCTGCCCTGGATGGTTACCTGAAAGTGTATACGAAACTGGTAATATGAAAACTGATTTTTTCAGTGATAAAGCTAATGAAATAAGAGAAAGTATAATAGATGGCTCTTACAAATATTGCAGTGAGACTCAATGTCCACATTTATCTAATATAAAGCAAGGTAAACAAATTGATGGTAGATTTTTACCTAAAACAGACCACAATATTGAAACTTTAAGAAATAAAAATACTTTTCACAATATAAATTTATGTTTTGATGAAAGTTGTAATTATAAATGTCCTTCTTGCCGTTTAGATTTTATAAATTTTAAAGGTAAAGAAGTAGAAACTGTTGAAGAAAAATTATTACAAGTAGAAAACGAATTAGCTCCAACACTAACTAAAATGACTTTAACTGGAGGAGGTGATCCATTCTTTTCAAATAGTTTTAGAAAGTTTTTATTAAGATTTCAACCTCGTAAATTTCCATTACTACAGAATATTCACATACTTACCAATGGTAGTCTATGGACTGAATCATTATGGAACAAACTACATAAAATTCATCCATATGTAAAGACTTGTGAGATATCGATTGATGCTGCTACTAAACATACTTATGAAAATGAAGTAAGATTAGGAGGTGTTTGGGAAAAACTACTAAATAATTTACAATTTATTACAACTATTACTACTATAAGAAGTTTTACTTTCTCTTTTGTAACACAAGATACGAATTTCAGAGAAATGTTAATGTTCTGTCAATTATTTAATAGTTCACATAATCTTAAAGATAAAAATTATACCATATTCTTTAACCACATAACTAACTGGGGTACCTTTAGTAAAGAAGAGTATAAAACTAAAGATATAAGTAATCCAGAACACCCAGATCATGAAGAATTTTTGGAAATACTTTATAAGGTTCATAAACAACCTAATGTAGTTCATAACTTTAATCACTTAATAAAGTTTGAACCTTCATTAATTTAAACTATATTATAGTTATGATATATTGGTTTACAGGTCAGCCTAGTGCTGGAAAAACAACATTAGCAAACTTATTAAAGAAAATTATTCCTTCTGCTTATCAAATTGATGGTGATGATATGAGAGAATTATTTTCCAATAAGGACTATTCTATTAAGGGTAGGGTAGATAATGTAGCAACTGCTCAACGTATTGCTCATTATTTACATAATCAAGGAAAAACTGTTATAGTATCTTTAGTTTCTCCTTATATTGATCAAAGAGAGGATTTTAAACTATTGATAGGAGAAAATATAAAAGAAATATACGTTCACACAACGGAAAAAAGAGAAAGAGATCATTTTGCTGCTGAAGCATACATACCTCCATATGAAAATTATGTAGATATAAACACTACTTTTGACTCTCCTGAAGAATCTTTTGAAAAATTAGTAAATGAAATTGGTTTGGTCCTATAGTAAAAAATGGAGAAAAGGTAAAAACATATCTAAATATCCTCATGAATATATTCAATACTTATATAAAAAATCTATAGAATCAGCTTCTAAAGATTATTATAAGGTATTATACACGGATTCTGAAAGTAAAGATCTATTCAAAGATATAGTAGATGAGGTTATAATAAGAGAACCTAAACCTTTTGTGTTTTTAGCAGATTTAAAATTCGAAATAGCAGAATTATTACAAGGAGAGTTTCTTATAACTGATGGAGATTTATTTTTTAAAAACAAATTAAAAATACCAACTGGTAATAAAATAGGATTTGAATTAGAGATTAAAAAAGTAAGACCTAAAGTACAAGGTTGGAAGGAACTATTAATACAACATGGTATAGTAAGTGAGGTACCTATATGGAATATTGAAAATTCATCATCTATCAATTTAGGACTTATGTACTTCAATGATGATAAGTTAAAAAATAAATTAATTAACGAATATAGAAAAACTCAAAAATTTTACACTGACTATATCGAACCAGTTTACAAGTTTAACGAAAAAGATATACAATTTTCAGCTTGTGGTTCTCAAATGTTAGTAAAACAGTTCTTACTTAATGAAAATATAACACCCTATTTATTTATGGAAGGTAAAACTAGTGATTTTACACACTATTCTTCATCTTCTAAAGGTAGATACTTACAACTATTTTATGAAACAGTATAGTTTATTTATAGGAAGATGGCAACCATGGCATGATGGTCATCAATGGTTAGTAGATCAAAGGTTAAAAGAAGGTAAAAACGTTTGTATAGCAATACGTGATGTAGAACCTAATGAAAATCAACCTTGGACAGCTCAACAAATAAAAGGTAATCTTAACAAAAGGTTTTTTAACGAAATAACAGAAGGTAGAATTAAAGTAATAATTATCCCAGATATAGAATCAGTTAATTACGGTAGAGGAGTAGGATACGAAATTATAGAACATGTTCCTCCTCAAAAAGTTGAAGAAATATCTGCTACTAAGATTAGAAAGCAAATGAGGGAAGATGGAAAACTTTAAATTTTCAGAAGAATATTGTAATAATCTAATTAATATTTTTACTTCTGATGAGATAGTAAAACCTTTAGACAATTTCGAAAGAAAACATAAAATGTTTATAGTTAAAGAAAATGAAGTCTATGATTGGTTATGGGAGGATGTAAATAATTTAATCAAAAATAATTTAGGTGATAATCATTTTTTAACTTTATGGATTTCGGTATTAAGATACGATAAAGGAGATTATTTTTTAAAACATGAAGATAGTCCTTATCAAAACGATGATAGATTTATGAGTGGAGGAGTAGAGTTATCTAAAATAAATGATTTTGAAGGAGGAGAATTTATAATAAATAATGAAGTAGTAGTATTTGAGAGAGGAAAATTAATTACTCACGGTATTAAAACTCCTCACGAAATAAAAGAAGTAACTAAAGGTACTCGTTGGAGTTTACATTTTGGTATCAATAGGAAGAAAAGTTTAGTTTAATGAAAGGATACAAAAAAACCTTAATAAAAACTTTAATTTGGAGAGTAATAGCTACCTCCATAACTATACTATCAGGTTGGCTAGTTTCTGGCAATTGGAAATTTGGTTTAGCTGTAGGTGGAATTGACACAATATTAAAGACATTAGGATATTTTAGTTTTGAAAGAATTTGGGATAAAAAATTTAAGTGAGACATACTGTCCATTACCGTTTAACCATTTATACGTTTCTGAAAAAGGAGAGGTAAAAGCTTGCTGTGTATCTAAAGGTTTTAAATCAAAACCTAACGTTAATACCCAAGATTTAGACACTATATACAACAGTAAAGATTTCATTTCATTGAGACAATCTCTTACGTCTAATAAAAAACCATCTATATGTAATGTATGTTGGGAACAAGAAGCAGTAAATGTAAAATCTCACAGATTACGTCATTTAGAAGAAAATTCTAACAGTATAGATACAGATACTGTAGAAGTTCAATTTGAAGATATTGATATTAGATTTAGTAACTTATGCAACCTTAAATGTGTAATGTGTTCACCTGAAAGTTCTCACTTACATAATAATGGAGTTATAGTAAAAATAAAAGATGGGTTTTTAGATGAATTAAAACCTAAATTAAAAAATCTTAAAAGAATTTATTTTGCTGGTGGAGAACCACTTATTATGGACGAACATTATGAAATATTAGACCATTTAAGTAAAGTAAACAACAATGTTAAAATAAGCTACAGTACTAACCTACAAATTATTGAAAAAGGTAAGTATAAGGTGTTGGAATTATGGAGCAGATTTAAAGAACCACCTTATGTTGCAGTATCGTGTGACGGCTTATACGAATTAGGTGAAAAAATTAGAGTAGGGTTTAGTACTGATAAGTTTATTACAAATATTAAACTGTTAGAAAAAAATAAAATACCTTTAATTATCTCATATACAGTAGGAACTTATAATGCTTTAGAAATACCGTTATTTATTAAGCAGATTAAACAATTAGGTATCAAATCTAAAATTACATTTCAGAACTACGTACAATACCCATTTAAATTTAGTATTCAATCTTTAGATAATAAAGTAAAACAACAAGTTGTAAATAATTTAAAAGAAATAAACAGTCATACTAAAGAATTTAACTATCTTACTAAGTATATGTTCGAAACAAAAAACGCTATATGATTAAATTAGGTATATCAGCTTTCTATCATGATTCAGCAGCATCAATTGTAGTTGACGGCAAAGTATTAGCAGCAGCTGAAGAAGAAAGATTTACAGGTATCAAACACGATAGTAGTTTTCCTAAAAATGCTATAAAATACTGTTTAGCTGAGGCTGGATTTAATTTTAGTAATATTAACGAAGTACATTGGTATGAAAACCCAGATAAAAAAGATGATAGAGTTAAAACTATCTTTAATAAAAGACCGTTTAGAACTTTTTTTCTTCGACAAAGGTATAATAAGAACAAAAAAATTAACTCTCCTAAAAATTTACTCAAAAGTATCGGGTACTCCGGAAAGATTATTTACCACGATCATCATTATTCTCATGCTGCTTTCAGTTATTATACTTCTTCATTTAGGGATGCAGCAATCTTATCTATAGATGGAGTAGGCGAGTGGGAAACGGTTACAATATCGTTTGGTAAAGATAATAAAATTAATAAACTGTATTCTTTAAATTTTCCTCATTCGTTAGGAATGCTTTATAGTACTGTTACTTCATTTCTTGGGTTTAAACCGAATGAAGGAGAGTATAAAGTTATGGGGTTAGCACCATATGGAAATCCTATTAAGTATTACGAAAAACTAAACGTTATTTTTAACGATTCTAAAGAAGAAATATATTTATATCAAAAGTACTTTGCTTGGGAATACTCCGAGCGAATAATGTTTACAAAACGACTATGTCAACTATTAGAATTACCTCCCAGACTACCGGAAGATACCTTAACTCAGGATCACAAAGACCTAGCAGCAGCATTGCAAAAGCTATACGAAAACAAGTTCGAATTATTGTTAAAAAAAGCAAAAGAACTTACAGGATCATCAAATATTTGTATTACAGGTGGATGCGCATACAATGGAGTAGCCAACGTCTTAGCATATAAGTATTTCGATAGCGTTCATGTACCTTTTGCTCCTTCTGATGCTGGTTCTGCTATTGGAGCTTGTTTAGATAGTCATATTGAAATAAGTCCTTATTTAGGACCTTCTTATAAAAATAGATGGATAAAATTACTACTAGAAAAAGGTAAACATCGTTTAAAATTTTTCAAACTCAAAGAAGATAGTTTAATTAAAAATGTATCTGAACTAATAGCTACACAAAAGATAGTAGCATGGTATCAAGGTAGAATGGAATTTGGAGCTAGAGCATTAGGTAATAGAAGTATATTAGCTTCTCCTAAAGATCCTAAGATGAGAGAAAGATTAAATCAGATAATTAAAAAACGTGAAGGTTTTAGACCTTTTGCACCTTCTATTCCTTTAGAAGAAGCTGCTAATTTTTTCGATGTGAAAGAACCAGTACCTTATATGAATATAGTGGTAAAAACTAAAGTAAAAAATATACCATCAGCAACTCATATAGATGGAACTAGCAGAGTTCAAACAGTCACAGAGGAATCCAATTCACTATACTATAAACTAATTAAAGAAGTAGGCAGGATAACAGGCGTTCCAGTAATTTTAAACACATCATTTAACCTTAAAGATCAAACTATAACTCTAACACCAGCACAGGCTTTAAAAAGATTTTTAGAATCGGATATTGACGTGTTAGTTCTCAATAACTTTTTAATATTTAAAAAATGATTATACAATACTTTAAAAATTTATACCGTAAATGGAAAAATAACAGAGAATACAAAAGAAGAATAAAGGAACTTAAAAAAAGAGATCCGTTTACTTATAAGAATTTCTAACACTATTTATACTATATACCTATATCTATGGCTAATTTTACTAACAATTCGATAAAGGATACATATCAAAGAATACTTCAACTAGATAACAGTGGGGTAGTTCAAGATGGTACTGGATCTGCTAATCTCGGAAACGTTCACATAAGTGCTTCAGTTCTTGTTACAGGAAGTATGACTTTATCTGGCGGTTTAACTGCTGATTCATTAACAGTAAATTCAGTCACTGAATCTACTACAATTTTCAACTCTGGTTCAACACAATTTGGAGATACTTCTGATGATCAACATAGTTTTTCAGGATCTGTAGTTATTTCTGGTACTGCTACTGCAGGTACCTTTGTAGGTATGGTATCTGGAGCAGCACAAATAGCATCTGAAATATCAGGTTCTTTTACTCCAACTAGTTCTAGTGTTGCAGCTTCATTAACATCAATTAATTCTGTTACTAGTTCATATGTATCTCATTCTGCTAGTTTAATTGACTTACCAGGTATTAAATTACAGTATACTAACGTATATACTGATTTTAGTAATTTACCAAATGCAACTACCTACCATGGAATGTTTGCTCACGTACATGCAACAGGATCTGCATATTTTGCACATGCTGGTAATTGGGTTAAGTTAGCTAATTCATCATCCTTTGCAACTGATATTGCAGCATTAGATACTGCAAGTGGTTCATTTAGTACTAGAGTACAAGCACAAGAAAGTTTTAGTTCTTCTTTGGATGCTACTTTTGCAACTGAAGCAGAAGTATTAACAGTTTCACAGAGTTTAAGTTCTTCATTAGCAACAAGTATTGCTTTAAATTCAACAACAGCATCATTACATGAAGGTGAATTAACTGCTATTTTAGCTAAAACTGGTTCATATTTTGATCAAAGTTTAATTACAGGTTCAGTAGCTCAAACTGGAAAGGTACAAACATTTTTAAAAAACCAACATTTTAGTAGTTCATTATTTGATATATACACTCAAGTAAGAGGTCATGATATAAGATTTGCTTCTTGGAGTCAAAACGCACCATACGGGGAATTTGGAATAGTTACATCTTCAGCAGCTAATAACAATCAAATAGACTTAGAAGTAATTGCATATCCATCAGCAGATAACTTGCATTTTCTTAATGCAAGCGGTAGTACTTCCATAGGTATAAAAATTACTAAAGATGAAATTAGAAATGATGGTAATACATTAATTAGTTCATCTAGATTATTTACTTTAGAGCCTTCTAATCCACTTCCTTCTAGTCCTGGAACAGGTAGTTTTGCAGTAACAGGTAGTAGGTTAGCATTTTATAATGGAAATAATTGGATAGAAATATCAGGATCTATTTTAACGTAAAATAGTTGGTATTCTGATTTTTTATTCTTATATTTATTTAAATATAGACTATAGTGTCGTAGCACCACTTTAAAAACACTAAAAATGTTAGAATTAAAAGAAGTCGAGAAAGATCTTTTTGATGTTGAGTCTCGCAGAATGACGGAAGAGCAATACTTAGCAAACCGTAGACATCAAAACAAAATCACACCTAACAAACCAGCTAACTATCCAGATGCAAAAAAGCATCAAATAGTTTCTTTTATTAAGTCTGGAATCCGAATATTAGGATACTGTTTTATACCATTTAATTTGGTAGTCTCAGCTATTTTGCTTATCTTATCAGAAATAGTAGGTATAATTGAAGAATTAGTATAATGGCAAAATTTCAATCAACGAAAGTTTTTGATGGGTTTAGTACCTGTTTTAGACAATGGAAAGCAACAACTACTCATTGTAAGTATCTACATGGGTATGGAGTATCATTTAAACTATACTTTGAAGGAGATTTAGATTTTAGAAATTGGGTATGGGATTTTGGTGGTATGAAAAGAGCTGAAGCTAAAATAGATGGTATGTCAGCTAAAGAATGGATGGATTATATGTTTGATCATACAGTTATAGTTGCTAGTGATGATCCTGCATTAGATACGTTTAGAGAAATGGATAAACAAGGATATATACAGCTGAGAGAGGTTGATGCAGTAGGAGCAGAAAAATTTTCTGAGTTTCTATTTAATAAGTTAAATCCTTTTATAGAAGAAGAAACTAAAGGTAGGGTATCCATAATTAGAGTAGAATTTAGAGAACACGATAAAAATAATGCAATTTATGAGCCTAGGTAGAGTAGAAGATTACGATAAGAACTTACCTATTGTAGAAATCTATACTGCTGTTCAATCTGAAGGTTCAAGAGCAGGGTATCCAACTGTTGTAATAAGAACTACTGGTTGTACCCATAGATGTTATTTTGGAGAAGGAGGATGGTGTGATAGTTGGTATACTTCTATACATCCAGAGAAAGGTAAATTTACTTTTAACGATATTATAGCAATGTATGATAAGAATCCTCATATATCAGAAATGATGTTAACTGGAGGTAGTCCTACTATGCATAAAAAACTTGTAAACGAACTAACTCATCTTGCAAATGAACGAAATATCTTCATTACTATCGAAACTGAAGGAAGCCATTTCCTTCCTACTGACTTTCCTATTGGTCTCCTTAGTATTAGTCCTAAATTCAGTAATTCAGTTCCTGTTATCGGGGTTGAGACTCCTGAAGGAAAGATTACAGATGAAAGGATGATTAAACAGCATAATAAATTTAGATTAAATTATAATGCTATAAAAGAAAGTATAGATTACCATAATGACTTTCATATTAAACCTGTATGGGATGGTAAAGATGAAAGTGCTTTAGAAGAGATAATGGATTGTATAGATCAATTAGAAGTACCTAGAGAAAAAGTATGGTTTATGCCTGCTGGTGATAGCAGAGAGGCATTATTTAAGTCTTATCCAGTGTTATTTGATTGGGTAAGAGATAATGGGTATAGAATGACTTGGAGACCGCATATTATAGCGTTCGAAGATCAAAGAGAAGTTTAATATTTATAGATATGGCACAATATACAGTAATAAAAATGCTTCAAAAAGAATTTGAAGCTAAAAAATCAAAAGCATTATTAACGTTAGAGTTACTAACTCAACATCCTGCTGGTATTGGTGATCATTCAACTGAAGATTTCTATAAAAATGCAACAGAAGCTATCGTAGCTTTAGCCGAGGCTGATGATGTGTTGGAAACTATAGAAAGACACTTTGGAGAATGAGATTACCAGTAATCAGACACTTAGTTGAATTTACGTTAGAAAATGATAAAGATTATTTAGAGGAAACATTAGAGGTACTTGAGCATTTGATAGATGCTAGAGGTATCAAAGATGAAGAACTTGATTTAATAGGTGAATTAATGTCCAATATAATCGGTGCTTTAGAAGTAACCGAAAATATAAAAGAAGGAGTTAATAAAAGAGAAGCATTAAATGCTTTTATGAAAAAAGTAACTGCTGTAGGAAAATGAGTTATATAATTGGTAAACCTTGTGAAGCAACTTGTGATACAGCATGTGTTGCAGTTTGCCCTGTCGACTGTATACACGGTCCAATTAATCCTGAAGGAGCAGGTGCAGAAGTAGAAGGTATGACCATAGGTTCAAAAGATATGCTTTATATCAATCCAGATGAATGTATAGATTGTGGAGCTTGTTTACCTGAATGTCCAGTTGAAGCTATTTATGATAGCGAGGAGGAAGCTATCGAAAAAGATGGTACCGATGAATACGTTAAAAGGAATTATAAATTTTATGGTCTCGAATATAATGGTTAGGACTTACCTAACCTGTTTATTAGTTTTTACACTTGCTTGTACTAAAGCACAAGATTTAAGAGAACCTACAAACCCCGTAGAACTTAGAGAAAAAGTAACAGTAGAAACTCCAATATTTACAGTAATTTATTCAGAAATTAAAGAACAACCTCTTTCCATAGTATATAGATCATCAGATAGAGTTAAAAACGTAGACAGAGGGTCTATGGATTTTCATACTGAAAATGATTATCATACTTCTGATAGACATGATTACTATAGAAACGTATGGGATAAAGGACATCTCGCACCAGCTGCAACATTCTCTGATTCTAGAGAAAATTTAAAACAAACATTTTCCTACTTAAATTGTGCTTTACAAAACCAATACCTTAATAGAGGTGAGTGGAGATTACTTGAAGAACAAGAAAGAAAGTGGGACGACGAACAGGAATTAATAGTTACTGTAAAGATAGAATTTTCAGATTCTATATTACCAACAGGAGCTACAATACCTAATAGATTTATTAAGTGTATTGAATTTACTAATTCCAACAACATTAGATGTTACTCTTTTCCTAATGAAAAGCCAACAAAAGGATGGGAAGAGTACGAAATAGAATACAATCAAGGTTGATTGTTGTAAATAGGTTATATTAATGTTTAATTTTAAATCAATTTAATGAGAAATCTCGTTACTGTACTGTTAATGTTATTAGCAGTCGGAGCTTACGCTCAAGAATCGAGTACGGATTCCAAGACAATTCTAGATGTTAACTTGGAAGAGGTAGTAGTGTCTTCTCGTGTTATTGATGTCGCCAAGGAAAGGGAGACACCAATTGCAGTTAGTACTATTTCCGGAAATGACGTACTCTTAAAGACAGGGAATTTAGAATTCCCAGAAGTCATGAACAAGACACCCGGAGTATATGCAACAAAGCAAGGTGGTGGATATGGTGATAGCCGTATTTCATTACGTGGATTTGATCAGCGTAATACTTCTTTCCTAATTAATGGACAACCCGTTAATGATATGGAAAATGGATGGGTATATTGGAGTAACTGGCAAGGATTAACTGACGTTACTTCCGGTATCCAGATCCAACGTGGACTAGGTGCCACATCACTGGCAGTACCATCAGTAGGTGGAACTGTTTCTATTTTCACTAAAAGTGCTGAGAAAGCTAAAGGTGGATCCTTAACTCAAATGGTAGGTAATGACGGCTATATTAAAACTACAGCTGTTATTAATACTGGAGTAAACGATAAAGGTTGGTCATCATCGTATTTATTGACTAAATGGTCTGGAAACGGATACATTTACAATACAAGCGGTGCAGGATGGACATACTTTGCCGCAGTAGGATATACACCAGAGGGTTCAGCACATAGTCTGAACCTTTCTGTTTTAGGAGCCGGTCAATGGCACCACCAAAGAGATGTTTGGGTATCTATTAGAGATTACCAAAACTTTGGAGAAGACGGAATAGATAGACGTTGGAATACCAACGGTGGAACGTTAAATGGAGAAGAGTATAATTTAAGAAGAAACTTCTATAATAAACCTCTTGCTACACTTAACTGGGATTGGGATATATCTGATAATGTACAATTAAATACTTCTATATACGGTTCTGCCGGTAGAGGAGGAGGTACAGGTCCTAGAGGTAGAAACTACTACGAAGGATCAATCGATATGTTACCATTTAGAAAGGATCTTACAGAGCATTATTTAGAAGATGGTAAAGGAACTAGAGATGCTAATGGTTTTATAAACTATGATGCTGTAGTTGCTCATAACTCACAATACGATATTGGATCACATAATGATAAAGAATATGCTAGAAACGTATTGGTAAGAAGAGCTTCTATGAACTCTCATAACTGGATTGGAGCTATATCTAAGCTTAATATTCAGAAAGGAAAAATGAGATATTCATTAGGTATTGATTTAAGAGATTATACAGGGTATCATTATAGAGCTATGAACGACTTATTAGGTCTTACTCAATATGCTTCTACTGGTAATCAAAATTTAGGAACTCAATTCTTATCTGCTTCTGATTTAGTAACAGCTAAACCATTTAGAGGTACTAATATTGGAGATGATGAGGCAAAAATTGCTTACTATAATATTGGGTTTGTAAAATGGGCAGGTGTTAACGGTTTAGTAGAATATGCAGGTGATAATATTACTGCAGTACTACAAGCTGGTTTATCTAACCAACAATTTCAAAGAGAAGATAGATTTGCTAACGTAGATAATCCTATTTCAGATAAAGCTAACTTAGGTGGTGGATACCTTAAAGGAGGTATTAACTATAACTTCAATGCTAAATCTAACGTATTTGCAAACATAGGATTTATTGATAGACAGCCATTATTTGATGCTGTATTTCCTAATTATGGAAATGATATCAATCCAGATTTACAAAACGAAAGAATCGAATCATTTGAGATTGGATATGGATATATCGGTAAGAAGTTAAGACTTAACGTAAATGCTTATAATACTAATTGGGGTAATAGATTTGTTTCTAGAAGTTTATCTAATCAGCAAGGAGTTGATGGATTTGCTCAATTTAGAAATATTGATGTAACTCATAAAGGTATTGAAGCTGAAGCAACTTATAGAGTAGGTGGTACAAAACTGAGAGGTATGTTATCTATTGGTGATTGGACTTATACTAAAGACTTTGAAGCAGAATTATTCGATGAAAACCAAGTATCAATAGGTACTGGTAAGCTTTACACTAAAGGTGCTAAAGTAGGAGATGCTGCTCAATTTGTTGCTCTTTTAGGTCTTGATCAGAACCTTGGTTCTAACATAAAAGTAGATTTAGATTATAGATTCGTAGATGGATTATATGCTGACTATTCTATTACAGATTCAGCATTTACTAATCCTGATAATAAAGGTGCTTTACAGTTACCTTCTTACGGTCTAGTAGATTTAGGAGCTACTTTTTATGCTAAAAACGGTTGGTCATTGAGAGCTAACATTAACAACTTATTAGATGAAACTTATATTGCAGAATCTAATAGTAACATCCATGCTGAACCAGGTAATACTACTTGGAATGGTATTGATGTAAGAAACAGTGTATGGTTTGGATTTGGCCGTACTTGGAATGTTTCGTTGAAATACAAATTTTAATAAAAAAAAATTAAGGGGAGCTTTTTAGCTCCCTTTTTTTTTCTTATATTATAATATGATACGGTTATTATTATTAATCCCATTATTTGCATTCGGTAATGCAGACTGGGGTAAAACAGGACACAGAATAGTAGGTGAAATTGCTGAAAGACAATTAACTGAAGAAGTAAAAGAAATTGTAGACGATATCTTGGACGGAGAGTCGTTATCATCAGTAAGTACTTGGGCTGATGAAATGAGGAGTAACCCTGAATGGAGACCATTTGATAAATGGCACTACGTTAACCTTCCTTTAGATGTAGAATATCCAGATGCTGAAGTTGCGGATGAAAATGTTGTTACTATAATACAAAGAGCAGTACTAATACTAAAATCTCCTAGTGCTGATAAAGAAATGAAAAAATTTTATCTTAAGTATTTAGTTCATTTGGTAGGTGATATACATCAACCAATGCATGTAGGAAGATTTGAGGATTATGGAGGAAGTAAAATAAAATTAAAATTTAAAGGTAGAAAAGGATCTGATACTTACACTAATTTACACGTATTATGGGATACTAATTTGATAGATGATTTTAAAATGTCATTTACTGAATGGAGTAATCATTTAGAGAATAAATACGGTAGAAAAAAAGTAGATCAGAGTAATGTATTAGAATGGACTTTTGAATCTCATTGGTGGGCTAGAGATATTTATGCAAATACTAAAGAAGGAGATAATCTTTCGTATGATTACGTTTATAAGTATCAACCAGTTTTAGAGAAAAGGTTGTACTATGCAGGAGTAAGATTAGGTAATTTAATTAACGAAATATTTTCATGAAAAAAGATTTATTATACAAGATATTCGTTATCTATATAGGCACACTATGTATGATGACAGGACCATTTTTCGTAAACGATTTATCCGGTAAAATACTATGTATTTTAGGATTAGCACTATTAACAGTACAAACTCAAAAAACTAAATCATATAATTTATCATTACTTAATATGGTAGGTATATGTGGTTACTTATACAGCATTTTTTCAATATGAGTAAACTTGTAAATTTATTTGGAGGCCCCGGAATAGGTAAGAGTGGTATTGCAGCTGGTATTACATATGAATTAAAAAGAAAACACATAAGTTGTAATAATCCTTATGAATTTCCTAAAACTTTAGCTTGGGATAAAAACTATCCTGCTATACAAGATCAATTATATGTATTTGCAAATCAGCATAGAGGTATAGCACAATCATACGGCAAGGTAGACTATATTATAATAGATTCTCCCGTAATGTTCTCTACTATCTATCATAGTTATTATACTAAAGGATATCCAGCAGAGTTTTATGGAGAAACGTTCCATAATATGGTAGTAGATTTACACAGAAGATATGATAATTTAAATATACTGTTAAAAAGATCAAATACTGAAATAAATGAAGCAGAGAGATTTCAGGATTTAAAGCAGTCTATTGAGATTGACGAATTATGTAAAGTAAAATTAGAAGAGCATAATTTACCATATGTTGAAATAGACGTTGATGGAGATACAGTAAGTAAAATTATAAAATTGTTATAATGAATAAGCAAAAGGTTTTTTTAAGTTGGAAGTGGGTCGAAAGACAGTTAGATGAAATAGGTGATAGATTAGAAGGATTAGATAAGATTGAATTTGTAACTGGTATACCTCGAGGAGGATTAATACCTGCAGTTATGATGTCTCATGCATATAATTTTAAGTACATTAGTTATTCATCTGCTAAACTACTACCAAAAGAAATTAGAAAAGACGTTATTTGTATAGACGATATTTCTGATACTGGACATACTTTAGTAGAAGCAAAAGAATTAGACTTTATAGTTTGTTCTCTTGCTATGAGAATAGGGTCCAAAACAACACCAAGGTTTTATGGAGAACTTATTACTGACGATAGATGGTTAGTATTTCCTTGGGAATCAATTAATAGTCAAAGTATTCAAGATTATCTTGTTTAATTGGTTAAAAGTTCTTATATTAATAGTAATGAGTCGTAGAACCTCAATAAAAACAATAAATAATGCCAAAGAAGTTTATAGAAGGAACTGAATTAGTTCGTGCCGGTTTTGCTAACGGTATATCAAGTCAATTAGCAAAGAAACAAGAAGTAGAAGGACCTGAAGCTAGATTAGATTCAGAAGAAAAACAGGTTATAATAGAAAATGCTGCTAAAGCATATGGAGATTTCTTAACTGCTCTAGGATGCGATTATAAAGAAGATCCTAATTCTGCAGATACTCCATTTAGAGTAGCAAAAGCTTATGTTAACGATTTATGGGCTGGAAGATATGCTCCATTAGATCGTATTACAGCATTTCCATCAGACGGTTATGACGGTATAGTACAGGAGAGTAACATACCAGTAACGTCTATGTGTTCTCATCACCATCAAGCTATTAGAGGTACAGTAAGTATTGCTTATATAGCATCTCAAGATGGTAAGGTAGTAGGGTTATCTAAACTAAATAGAATAGTAGAGCAATTCGGTAGAAGAGGAGCTATACAAGAGCAATTAACTGTAGCTATTCATAATGCAGTGGATAAGATATGTGAAGGTAATTTAGGAGTAGCAGTTCAAGTAAATGCAACTCATGCATGTGTATCATGCAGAGGAGTAAAGCATGGAGGAGCTTCTATGCAGACAGCTAAATTAACTGGAGCTTTCTTAAATGAAGATTCTGCAAAAGCAGAGTTTTACAAGAATATAGAATTAGCAGAAAAGTGTAACCATTAATGAAATACGAAGCAGAAACTAGACCATGGGGTATGTATCAAGTTTTATTAGATACAGAATTTACTAAAGTTAAATTAATTACAGTAGCTCCTGAATCTAGATTATCTCTCCAGTCTCATAAAAAGAGACAAGAACAATGGACTGTGGTTAAGGGTACACTAACAGTAGTACTGGATGACGATGAATGGACCTTACCAGCTACAGGAGAATCAATAAAAATTCCACAAGGTGCAAAACATAGAGCATGGAATAAGACTGATAAATTAGTTCAATTTGTTGAGGTACAGACTGGACAATATTTCGGTGAAGATGATATAATAAGATACGAAGACGATTACGAAAGAGTATGATATACATTTTTGATATAGACGGTACTTTAACTCCTTCTAGAAATCTTATAGACAAAAAATTTAAAGAAGATTTTCTTAATTTTTGTAACCATAATAAAGTTTGGTTAGTTACTGGAAGTGATAAAGATAAATCAGTAGAACAATTAGGTGAAGATACTTGGTTAGCTGCTGATAGAGCTTATCAGTGCTGTGGTAATCAATTATGGGTAGGAGGAGATTTAATAAGAGAGACTGAATGGTCCGGACCTGAGTATTTAGATACTATGCTTAAAATGTTTTTAGATAAATCTAACTATCCTCATAGATACGGAAATCATATTGAAAAAAGAATTGGTATGGTTAACTTTTCAGTAGTCGGTAGAAATTGTACTCAAGAACAAAGAAATAATTATTTTGCTTGGGATAATATAAATCAAGAAAGAAAGGCTTTTGCAGAAGAATTAATAGAACGATTTCCTTGGTTAGATGCTACGATAGGAGGAGAAATAAGTATAGACATATACGAAAAAGGAGCAGATAAAGGTCAAATACTTAATGACCTTAATGGTGAAAACTTTACTTTTTTTGGAGATAACTTAATACCAGGAGGTAATGATTATGCTATTCAAGAAGCAGCAATAGCAAAAAAATTAAAAGGTAATAAATTTTATAACGTAGAAAGTTGGAAAGAAACGAGAAATTTACTATATTCAATAATGACTGAAGTTATAATATAAGAACTATGAAAGGAAAACAATTATCGTTATTTGACGAAGAAAATTACGAAGTACCTTCAAGTCCGTCGGTACCTTTCGTAGACGAAGTAGAAATCTTTAATAATACATTTGGAAAACCTAATAACTATGAACCTACCATTCCCGACAGAAAAGACTGGCAATTTGTCTACGATTTCATACTCGAAGAACTCGAAGAATATAGAGAAGCTTGCGAAAGAGGAGATATTGTGGAGATTTTGGATGCTTTGTGCGACATTACTTACGTTTCCATTGGGAACGGTGCTATGTTACATGGCCTTAAGGATAAGATATGGCCAGCATATCAAGAAGTACAAGCCTCAAATATGTCAAAAGCTTGTGAAACTGAAGAAGAAGCCATACAGAGTGTCAGCCAAAGAAGTAAGGAGCAAGGTGAGGCCTGTCATTTTGAGAAGGTTGCGGAGGGACGGTACGTTATCTATCGTACGAGAGACCGTAAAGTCTTAAAAAGTCTTAGTTATTTTAGACCAAACCTTAAACAATTTTTTAATGATTAAATTAGAAGATCATATTAAAGAAATAGATGGAGTAAAATACGTTCCATTAGATGTTGCAAATGCTTTTGTAGCTGAAACTTACAATAAACAGTTTAGTAAGATTACTCAGACATTAAATAAAGCATGGAATGATTATGATAAAAGTATAAAAGATATAATGAATGATTAAAATTGCTCATGAAGCTCCTATAGATATTTTTGAAGAAGTTCAAAGGTATACTGATTATGACTATGCATTAGTACACCTACTAGAAGAAAATGGTAGGTATAGAGATACTTTCGAAAGAGCTATTTTAAAAGGTAGAGAAGTTATATTAGATAATTCTATATTCGAATTAGAAGAAGCCTTTGAAGCAGAAAGATTTTACCTATGGGTAGAAAGATTAAAAGCTAGTTGGTATATAGTTCCGGATGCATTAGAGAATGCAGAAAAGACTATGCAGCAAATGGCTGACTGGTTTAAAAAATATGGTGATGCTCCTGGTAAGAGTATAGGGGTAGTTCAAGGTAAAAATTATCAAGAAATTAAAGATTGCTATAAAGCTATTGATGAATTATCTCCTTGTGATATGATTGCTATCTCATTCGATTATTCGTATTATAGAGAGTCTTGTCCTCATCCTAACAAGTATGTTAGTTGGATGCTAGGACGAGTTAAGCTACTAGGAGATTTAGAGAGAGATGGTATAATTAATAAAGATAAACCTCATCATTTATTAGGTTGTGGTTTACCTCAAGAGTTTCAATTTTATAAGCATTCTGATTATCATTGGATCTATTCTCTAGATACTAGTAATCCAGTTGTACATGGTATAAAAGGTATAAAGTATAATGATGAAGGGTTATGGAGTAAAGAATCTCAAAAACTACATGAATTAATTGATTTTCCGTTGGAGAATTTAGATATAAATCTTATATTAGATAATATTAAGAAGTTTCGTTGGTTTACAAATGGCAAAAGTAAAGTATGAGAATAGCAATTACAGGAGCTCAATCTACTGGTAAGTCTACATTATTGCGTTATCTTAAGCAAGATGATGATTTAAAAGGTTTTGAGTTTATTGATGAATTGACTCGTAAAATTGCTGCTAAAGGTATCAATATAAATGAAGAAGGTAGTAATATGTCTCAAATATTTACTGTTACTATTCATGCTGAAAATATTGTAAAAGATCATTTTATATCTGATAGATGTGCTTTAGATGGATTAGTGTATACGAAATGGTTATTTGATGAAGGTAAAGTAGATAAATGGATATTAGATTATGCTATAGGAGTTGCTAAAGAAGTAATACCTCGTTATGATTATATTTTCTATTTACCTGCTGAAATACCTATTGAAGATGATGGTATAAGAAGTGCTGATATAAAATTTAGAGACGATATTGTAGCTTTATTTGAAAAGTATACTAAAGAGTTAGGAGTAAAGTTGATAGAATTATCAGGTAGTGTTAAAGATAGAGCAAAGTTATTTAAAAGAGTTCTAGAACCTAAACTATATACTACTGTAGATCTTAAAGAAGTGTCAAGTTTATCAGAACTATGTGCAGTAGGAGGAGATACAGATAAGTATTTAACTGATGCTTATAACTATTGGGTTGAAAGTGGTTATAGTAAGTTAGATAATTCTAAAATATACCTTAGTGAAGCTAAAGGAAATGCAGGATGGGCATTTGTTAGAGAAGAAGGTGAAAACGTACACTTAAGTAGATTTACTGTTGAGTTTAAAGGTGATGGCTTAGGTGGCAAGATGTTTAATAGTTTAAAAAAGAAATATAAAAAAGTTACTTTGTGGTCTAATCCTGAAGCAGTTAAGTTTTATGAAAGACTTGGTGTTATATTTACAGATGAGACTACTGAAGTAGATGGTTCAATTTATACATACGGTTATTATGAGTGAAGTTAAAAATTATCAAGAAGTAGTAGACATTGCGTCTAAACATTTAGGTACTGTAGGAGGTGCTGGGTATAAGGATACTTATGCTCCTGATCTATTAGTTCAAATACCTAGAAAGCTTAATAGAGAAGGTTACGGGTTAACTGGTAAAGAATTTAAAGGAGTAGATACTTGGAATGCTTATGAAGTATCAGCTATAACTACTAAAGGTCAACCAGTAGCAGGACTATTAAAAATAGTATGTCCTTCAGATAGTGAGTTTCATGTAGAATCTAAATCTATTAAGTTGTATTTAAATTCTTTTAATATGACTCAAATTGGAGATACAGCAGCTGATTGTATTACTGGTATTGAGGCAAGAGTAAAAAGAGATTTAGATGAATTATTACAAACTAATACTGTAGTCAGTTTTTATGCTTCTGATTTTGAAACTGAACCTTTATCTTTTTCTGATCATTATGAAGATTTATCTGATATTACTGATTTAGATCAAATAGATTTTACTGCTTTTCAATCTGATTCTTCTCAATTAGAAGAAAGAGATGCTACTGAATGTAGATACAGATCTAATTTACTAAGGTCTAATTGTAGAGTAACTAATCAGCCAGACTGGGGTGATGTGTTTATTTATATGAAAGGTAAAAGTGTTCCTAGTCCTGATTCTTTAGCTAAATATATAGTTAGTCATAGAACGGTTAGTCACTTTCATGAAGAGATATGTGAGATGATATTTGCTCATTTAACTGAAAGATTCAAACCTGAGCAGTTAATGGTAAGTTGTTTGTATACTAGAAGAGGAGGAATAGATATTAATCCTATTAGAGCTACTCATCAGATGCTTATACCAGAGTTCTTTACTAATCCTGAATATACTATCAGAAAAACTTTAAGACAGTAATGGCACCAGATATTGAAATACAAGAAGATAAAAAGCTTATAGCTACGAGAGTCCCCCCTGGAGATAACTGGGAGTTAGAAATAGACCAAGGTAATACAATTGAAGGTCTAGTTATGGCATTGACGATGTATATGCGTAAAACTAAATTTAAAGGTCATTATAGACTGGAACCATTAGAAGGAAAATTATACATTATTGAGACCAACGAAATAGAGATACCTGAAGAAGAACCAATGAAGTTCGATCTCTATGGAGAATTCTAGTTTATGGAAAACCTGGGCAAGAGCTTTAGGTGAAAAGGTTGGAGAAGATAGTCGTCGGGCTGATCGAGTAGCTTGGATAAGAACATTCATAGTTTTACAAGCAGTTATTTGCAATCTTTTTATCGTAATAAACATACTTTTAAGTTGGTTTTCTGAGTAAAAGTTCTTATATTTATATATAAGTTAAGTTATATGCAATTGGAAAAAAAGTACTATACCGTCCAAGACTCTGAGACGTTAAAATTAATGGTGCAGCACATTAAAGAGTCAGATACCATAGCTGTAGATACTGAGACGTCTGGTCTTAATCCTCGTAAGGATAAAATTGTAGGGTGGTCTCTTTCCGGAGATGAAGGAGTAGGTTTTTATATTCCTACCTTAGTTTGGAATTTCGATAAAGGTTTACTAGAATTACAAAAGATAGATGGAGAATCTACTGAAGATATATCCAGAAAACTATTAGGTTTACTTAAAGGTAAAAAATTAGTCTTTCATAACGCTTCTTTTGATGTTCAATTTATAAATAACTTTTACGGTGTAGATCTATCAATGGATATATGGGTCGATACTGGACTACTTGTTCATACTGTTTATGAAGAAGGAGCATTTGGATTTGGTAATCCATTTGGTTTGAAATCTATTGCTATAATGAATCAAGAGGCATTAGGTTTAGATGTTGAGAAAGCTGCTAACGAAGAGCAGATTGAACTAAAAGATTCGATAAAAAATAATGGTGGAAGTGTTACTAAAGAAAGTTTTGAAATATATAAAGCAGATTTGGATATTCTGTCTAAATATGCTAGTGCTGATACTGACCTTACCCTTCGCATTTGTAATCTTTATTTATCTAAACTTAAAGAAGAAGGTTTAGAAAAGTTTTTCTTTGAAGATGAGGTTATGCCTATCTACAGAGAGGTTACATTACCTATGGAAATGTTAGGAGTAGATCTTGATATGGATTTACTTAATCAGATAAATGTAGAAATTACAGAAGATTTAAAAAAGAATAAAGAAATAGTAATGAAGTCTCTACTTAAGACTTCTGAAGCTAAAGCATGGGTACTAAAAACTGCTGAAGAGAAGTTTCCTATATCACACAAAGGTAATTTTGCTCAAAAGTTAGTTGCTAGATATTCATTACCTCTGGAGAAGAGTGAAAAAACTGGTAAGTATTCTCTTACTCAAAAGAAGATAGAAGCTATAGAAGCTACTAATGATGTAGAAGAAGGAGTTAAGCAATTTTTACTTACTGGTGATATAGAGCATATAGATGAAAAAGAAGCTAAAAGACTATGTTTAGATATGTGGAAAGAGTATAATGATGGTGATTACATTAATATACAATCTAAAAAGCATCTAGGTGAAATAGTCTTTAAGTATATGGGTGAGAAACCTCTTACCTCTGGTGCTAATACTAAATCAGGTAGAGATAAGTTTGATATGAATATGGTTGAGCATTTATCATCTACTCATCCATGGGCTGAAAACTTAAGGATATATAATAAATTATTGAAAGTAAAATCTACTTATGTAGATAGATTTTTAGATAGAAATGAAAATGGAAGATACTATTTTTACTTTAAGCAAAATGGTACTGTTAGCGGTCGCTATGGTTCTGATGCTCAGCAACTTCCTAAGCCGTTAGAAGAAGGAGAAGATGCTCCAATATTAATGAAATATGTAAATATTGTTAGAGCATTTCTTGTAGCAGGTAAAGGTAGAAAAGTTATTGATGCAGATTATGAATCGTTAGAGCCTCATTGTTTTGCTTCAGTATCAGGAGATAAAGGTTTACAAGAGATATTTGAAAAGAATTGGGACTTTTATTCTACTGTTGCTATAAAAACTGAAAAATTAGAAGGAGTTTCTGCAGATAAAAGTGCAGATAACTATTTAAAGAAGTTAGACCCTGTAAAACGTAATAAAGCTAAAGCTTATTCATTAGGTATTGCATATGGTATGGAAGCTTATGCATTAGGTAGAACTTTAGAAGTACCTCAGAAGAAAGCTGAAGAATTAGTTAAAGGTTATCTAGATGGTTTCCCTCAATTAAAAGAGTGGAGAGAAAGATCTAGAGAAGAAGTTAAAGCTTATGGTCAGATTAAAAACTTTGTAGGTAGAGTTAGACATTTACCTAGAGTTAAAAAGATATATTCTAAATTTGGAGATCGAATGATGGATTGGAGATTTAGAAAAGAGCTAGAGGTGCAGTACGGGAAGGATCAGGTGATGAAAGCCTACCGAGATTATAGAAATGGTCTTAACAACTGCCTCAATTTCCAATTGCAGTCCCTTGCAGCCGCAGTTGTGAACCGTGCTGCCCTACAAATAAATCGTAAGGCTAAGGAGTTAGGTATTGATGCAAAAGTTCAAGCTCAAGTTCATGATCAGTTGATAATCAACGTAGATGAGAAAGATGCTGATATGTTTGCTCCTATAGTTCAACAGATTATGCAAGATACTACTAAACTTCCAGGAGTGACTTTGAAAGCTCCTCCAGAGATATCAAGTAACTGGAGAGATGGGCATTAGTAGCTATTTATAATAAAGAGAGATCGACTCGAGAGCGATTTTTTATTTTTTGTTTAACCGATGACCTTAGGGCATCATAAATTTTAATGATATGAGTACATTATTTTATGAACGTACACCGTTCGACATTTTAGTTAGAAATTTTTTTCAAGACGCAAGCACTTTTTCTCCGCTTGCAGAAACCAAAGTTCCTCACCCAGTAGACATTTATACGACGGATACAGATTTAGTATTCGACATAGCGGCTACAGGAATCTCAAAAGAGGATATTTCAATTCAGACTCAAAATAGTACTTTGAGAGTAAATTACGATAAATCTAATAACGAAGATAATAAAGATTATATCCATAAAGGTATAGCTAAAAGATCTTTTAATTTAGGTTGGAAGATTGATAGTAAGTTTGAACTTAGTAAAGCAAAAGCTGAGTTTGTAGACGGACTATTGACAGTTACAATTCCTTTTGCTAAAGGATCAGAGTTAAAAACTTTGAAAATTAGCTAAATTTTATTGCTCTCGAGTTTGATTTCTTAATAATATTTCTTAAATTAATATAAATTAATAGTTTTATGCAAAAAGTTTTAAGTCCAACAAATGATAGAATACTCCTCAAACCAATAGATGAAGGAGAACAAACCTACGGAAATATAGTAATACCTGACATGGGTAAGGAAAAACCTGAAATGGGAGAAGTACTTGCAATAGGTCCTGGTCGTTTATCTGAACATGGTCAATTAATTACAGTACGTTCTTGTAAGGTTGGTGATATAGTTTTAGTTCCTAAAATAGGTACTTTAAGATTAGATTTCGAAGGTGAAGAATATTATATAGCTCAGGATAGAGAAATTTTAGCAGTTGTAAAAGAAACAAATAATGAGTAAAAAAATTACATTTTCAAAAGATGCTAGAAATAAACTAGCTAACGGAGTTAATCAACTAGCAAACGCAGTTACTTCTACCTTAGGACCTTCCGGAAGGAATGTTATATTAGAACAAGATATGGGTATGCCTTCATCTACTAAAGATGGTGTAACTGTAGCTAAGTCTATAGAGTTAAAAGATAAAGTAGAAAATCTAGGAGCTCAAATAGTAAAGCAAGCTTCTATAAAGACTGGTGAAC